>Ga0316604_10000633_pt1 | contig 39543 bp, 37 predicted proteins | sample OWC_soil_day20_C_FD_207650 | JGI IMG/M metagenome (GOLD analysis project Ga0316604, IMG submission 207650) | Wetland soil microbial communities from Old Woman Creek delta, Ohio, United States - OWC_soil_day20_CT | ecosystem: Environmental > Terrestrial > Soil > Wetlands | place: USA: Ohio... | reverse complement strand
TCACGATATCTTTTTTGAACTCTGCATCGAATCGCTGACCTTTCATGTCGGACACCTCCTGGTTTTATTGTACCAGCCATTCTTGGTGTCCGCAAAAGGCATTACGGTTCAATGTGATAAAGGATAAAATCCCCCTTCCTGTACTAATTTGCCTCTTATCCGGCATACATTGGTATATGAGGGGGGATTTCGCATGCTGCGTCGTAGAGGGAAATTGCAATCCCTGGCGGGATATCTGGAAATACCACAAGATATAGTGATGGATTTGCCGCGAATAACTATGCTGGGTAATAAGCAGCTTTTGGTAGAAAATCATAATGGGATTATTGAATATACCCCTTCACTGGTTCGCATAAAACTCAACACTGGTGAATTGTTTATTTTGGGAGAAATGCTGGTTCTGGGAAATCTTCAGGCTGAACAGATTTTGGTTGAGGGCGTAGTTCAGGAGGTCAAATATGATATTTAATACCAAATACCTCCAGGGAGCTGTGAAAATTCGTGTTAAGGGACCAATGCCCGAACGGTTTATTAATCTTTGTGTTATGGAAGAAATAACGCTTTGGGGTATAACAAAAACTGATGACGATTTAATTGCCTGGATAAGGCTGCAGGATTTCTTTCGTATTCGTCCACTGGTGATATGCAGCCATACTAAAGTAAAAGTATTGGCTCGCCGGGGACTTCCTTTTATTATTAAACGGATAAAACAACGAAAAATGCTGATGGTCGGAGCTTGTATATTTTTTGTGTCATTATATATATTGTCTTCCTATATCTGGTTTGTTGAAATTACCGGTCTTAAAAATATTTCAGAGCAAGAAATACGCTATGTGGCTGAACAATACGGGCTTCGAACCGGCAGTGGCAAAAGTGCTATAAATATTAAAAAAATTGAAAGAGAAATTCCGCTACATATTTCAGGAATTGCCTGGGTAGGCGTTAATTTTACGGGAACACGTGCAGTCATAGAAGTTGTTGAGAAAACAATGCCTAAACAGGAAGACAAATTACCGGCACATATTATTGCTGCAAAAGATGGCGTAATCACAGAGATTATTCCTTTAAATGGCCAGGTGTCAGTTAAAAGTGGTGACACAGTTAAAAAAGGGGATTTGCTGATTAAGGGCATTACACCTCAACCTCCTGCCGTAGTTGAAGGACAACTGCCTAAAGCTGCTGTACCGGCAGAACCTATCCGGGCTAAAGGTATTATAAAGGCGCGGGTGTGGTATGAAAGTTATGCGGAAACCGAACGTATACAAACTTTTACTAACCGCACAGGAAACTACCAAATGACAATCAATATGAAAATGAATGATATTGAAATGGCATTTAATCGGCTGAATGGGCAGCCATTTCCGGAGTTTGAAACTGTGACTATATATAAACAATTACATTTATGGAGGAATAGCGAGCTTGTTGTCGAATCAACTATTACGATATACCGTGAAATTAATTCGCAGCATACAGAGAAAACTTTTGAAGAGGCGTATGGTGAAGCCTATACTAAAGCCGCCCAAAGTGTACAGGTTAATATTCCGGAAACAGCTCACATATTGTCCCGTAATTATGAAGTATTAAAAACTTCGGAAGAGAACATAGTTAGAGTAAAGGTAAATGTGGAAACTATTGAAGATATTGGGCAAACTATAAATATTTATCAGTAAACTGACAGTAGGGGGCATTAGTTTTTTGGAGAGACGGATTTCTTTTATAGATACTAAAGAAGCAATAGCTGTTTTAGGTAAGAATGATGAACACTTAAGTTTAATCAGCCAACATTTTTCTAGCAAGATAACGGCTAGAGGAACAGAATTAATGCTGGATGGGGAAGTCAGTGATATTGAACAGCTTACGCGCTTAATAAATGAGCTTATTTATTTGTACCGTGAAGGTGATCCGGTAACCTATCATGATGTCAGATACAGCATTTCGATGATTCTCCAGGGGCAAGCAGATTTTCTTCATCATATGTTTGCCGACACTGTTTTAGTCACAGCCAGAGGCCGCCATATAAAACCTAAAACAGTCGGACAAAGTCAGTATTTAGAGGCTATTCGTCGCAATTATATTACCTTCGGAATAGGGCCGGCAGGAACTGGGAAAACTTATCTTGCTGTTGCAATGGCAGCATTTTCCTTGAAAAATAAGCAAGTCGAAAGAATTATTTTGACACGACCGGCAGTTGAGGCCGGCGAGAAGCTTGGGTTTTTACCGGGAGATTTGCAGGAAAAGGTTGATCCTTATTTAAGACCCTTATATGATGCCATGAATGATATTATGGGGACAGAGACTGTACAAAAATATATGTCCAAAAATATAATCGAAGTGGCTCCGCTAGCTTATATGCGGGGGCGAACCCTTGAAGATTCGTTTATTATTTTAGACGAAGCCCAAAATACAACGGCTGAGCAAATGAAAATGTTTCTAACAAGAATGGGTTTTGGTTCTAAGATGGTAATAAACGGCGACATTACTCAAATTGATTTACCAGCAGGCGTAAAATCAGGACTTAAACATGCCCAAGCTGTGTTGGCTGAAGTACCTGGCATTGCACTGCTGACATTGAATGAAAGCGACGTTGTACGACATGAGATCGTCAGCCGAATCATCAAGGCTTATGCACAATACGAAAAAATATAATCTGTATTACTCTCATAATGCAGGTTAGTATGGAGTGAAAGAAAAAGATGATATCGGTTAATAGTAAGTTGCGGGATTTATTTGCGCAACCGGCCAATATACATGCACATTCATTAGTGCGCCGAACCGTAGTGTTTTTCGTTTTCTTTGCATTATATATTGTCTGTTTGTCTGCTGATTTCATTCCGGAAAAAATTTCACTGCAGGTTGGGCAGGTTAGTGACCGGGACGTAATTGCACCGCGAACTGTTTCTTATGTAGATAATGTCAAAACCAAAAAGCTTGAGATGGAAGTAATGGCCAGTGTAGCAAATGTCTACGATATGGACATTGCGGTTATGTCTAAAGCTGAGGAAGATGTTAAAAATATTTTTAAGATAGCTCAGACTGTCAAAATGGATACGAGCCTGACCTTGGAACAAAAGCAAGATAAACTTGCCCGAGAATTGCCGGTTACATTGTCTGCTTCTGTTATTGGCGGACTATTATCCTTAGAAGATACCGATTCCTTGAAGACTGAGGACTATACTAAATCTGTTCTACGTAAATATTTACAACGCGGCATCAGAGATGATGATCTTGATGTTGCCAGAAAACAAGTAGTGCTTGAAGCAGAAGAATTAGGTCTTGGGAAAAAAGCAGAATCTGTTGTGGCCGGCATTGCCCAAGTGCTCATAAGGCCTAATTTTATTTTGAATGTCCGTGAAACAGACAAGCGCAAGCAATCAGCTCTGTCCAATATTGAATCAGTACGTGAGACTGTTAGAAAAGGTCAGATATTAGTAAGACGCGGTGACCTTGTTACTAATGAACAGATTCATGTCATGGAGGAATTAGGACTGTATGCCGGTAATATCAGTGAAGTAAGAATTCTTGGGCTTACGTTGTTTGTGCTTTTAATTATGGGGATTTCGTTGGGCTACCTATATAGGTTCGCCAATCCTATTTACACCAATGATATGTACCTAATTTTACTGGGGATAATTGTATTAGTTACGTTAGTTATTGGTAAAGTGGCACACTATTACTCTGATTTCTCTGCGCCAATTGCCACAGGTGCATTGCTAACGGCCATTTTAATTGGCCCGAGGGTTGGGCTTTTAATTAGTGTGATTATGGCGCTGCTGTTTGGTGTGATGGTGGATCACGATCTGCGCGCAGTTTCATCTGCCCTTATTGGCGGTATGGTCGGGGTTTATAGTGTAACTAAAATGGCCCATGGGTACAGTTTGTCAAGGGGTGGGGTATGGATTGCCGCAACTAATTTTTTAGTTATTGCTTCAACCGGACTCATCCAACAACTTAATGGGACAGAAGTATTATTTCAAGGGCTGCTTGGTGCTATTAACGGCATTGCTTCAGCAGTAATTACCATTGGGATTTTACCGTATCTTGAACATGCTTTTACGATAACTACACCAATCAAGCTGCTCGACTTGGCAAAGCCAAACCATCCGTTATTGCAACGGCTGCTGTTAGATGCTCCTGGAACTTATCATCATAGCGTGCTTGTGGGCAATTTAGCGGAAACTGCTGCTGTTACAGTCGGGGCTGACCCAATCGTTGTAAGAGTTGGCGCATATTATCATGATATTGGCAAAATAAAAAGGCCATACTTTTTCATCGAAAATCAGGCAGGCTGTGAAAATCCTCATGACAAAATTGCACCGTCACTCAGCACACTAATTGTTACTTCTCATATAAAAGACGGTGTGGATTTATGCAAGGAATATAAATTGCCGCAAGTTATCGTAGATATTATTCAGCAACATCACGGAACTACACTGGCGTCCTATTTTTACAAGCGGGCTACAGAGACTGAACATGGCGAATGTGTTATCGAATCTGACTTTCGTTATGAAGGCCCTACACCGCAAACCAAAGAAGCTGCACTTGTCATGCTGGCTGATTCCTGTGAGGCGGCAGTACGTTCAATTAGTAAGCCTAATGTTAACCGAATCGAAGCTACTGTTAGAAAAATTATCAGGGAAAGACTGCAAGACGGGCAGCTTGATGACTGTAATTTGACTTTGAGTGATCTTAAAGTTATTGGTGATGTATATATTCGGCTATTATCAAGCATGTTTCACAGCCGGATTGAATATCCTGAGGCTCTCAAAGAGCTTGAGAGGAGAAAAATGAAAAATGGAAATAGTAATAAACAACTTGCAGGAAAAGATGACAGTAACGCCTGCAATGGAACAAATGCTGATGCAGGTGTTAAATAAAGCGGCTGAAGTATATGGCCTTACACCTCAAAATGAGGTTAGTGTGGTATTAGCCGACGATGAGTACATCCATAAACTCAACCGCCAATATCGCAACAAAGATGTACCTACAGATGTGCTTTCTTTTGCTATGAATGACCAATCTGCCGACGACGCTGAACCGGACATTGCAGATACTCCGGAGGATATTGAAATCTTGTTGGGAGATATTGTAATATCCTTAGAAACTGCTGCAAGACAAGCCGTAGAATTCGGCCATAGCCTGGAACGTGAACTGGCTTATTTGACAATCCACGGAATGTTACATCTTTTGGGCTATGATCATGAGTGTGAAGAAGACAAAACAGAAATGCGCCAAGAAGAAGAGCATGTATTATCTCTGCTTGGAATTACCAGGGAACAGTAGGGCGTGCTTATGCGAATAGCGGCTGCTTTTCGCCACGCCATATCAGGTATTATTTATTGTGTGTGCCGGGAACGAAATATGAAAGTTCATTTGACGGCGGCACTTGTAATCCTGGGCTTGGCTTGGTACCATAAGCTAAGCGGTATCGAACTGGGAATTTTAGTTATAACCATTGCCGGCGTTATTACTGCTGAAATTTTTAACACCGCATTAGAAACAATTGTTGATAAAGTCTCGCCTGACTTTCATCCATTGGCTAAGGCGGCGAAAGATGCAGCGGCCGGAGCCGTTCTGATTCAGGCAGTGGCTGCAGTAATCATTGGTTATGTTTTATTTGGGAACAAAGTGTTGTGATGGTGGGAGCGAAAATTATGGATGAATTGATAGCCTGTGCTGTCAAGGCTAGAGAATATGCCTATGCACCCTATTCCAAGTTTAAGGTAGGGGCGGCTGTACAAACTAAAAGTGGTCGCATTTTTAGTGGTTGTAATATTGAAGACTCTTCCTATGGATTGTCTAATTGTGCTGAGCGTACAGCTATCTTCAAGGCGGTTTCAGAAGGTGAACAACAGCTTACTACTATAGCGGTTGTGGCTGATACAACCGAACCGGTATCGCCTTGTGGTGCTTGTCGGCAGGTTATGGCTGAGTTTGGCATCGAACAAATTATTTTAACAAACCTAAGTGGCAAACGAAAAATTCTAACCCTTGAAGAAATTCTTCCCTTTCGTTTTGCCAATGGTGATATTGTAAAAGATGGTGAAAAGAATAATGATTAACGAAAATTACAAATCTGGTTTTGTTGCGGTTATTGGCCGTCCTAATGTTGGTAAATCTACTTTGATGAATAATTTAATTGGTCAAAAAGTGGCTATTATGTCTGATAAGCCACAAACAACCAGGAATAAGATTATGGGTGTCTTAACCCAAGAGGATGCGCAAATTCTTTTTATTGATACTCCTGGTATCCATAAGCCCAAACATAAATTAGGGGAATACATGGTACGGGAGGCAGAAGGGTCTTTACGTGAAGTAGAGGTTATTCTGTTTGTTGTTGATGCTACTGAAGAGATAGGGCCGGGAGAACGCTATATTTTGGACAACCTTGGCAGTACCCGCACGCCCGTTATTCTTACCGTAAATAAAATTGACAAAATCGATAAAGCTAAGCTGCTTCCTATTATTGAAAAATACACATCGCAGTTTAATTTTGCCGCAGTGGTTCCCATTTCGGCACTTGATCACACTAATTTTGAAAACTTAGTTGGTGAGATAAAAAAATATCTTGAACCAGGTCCACAATATTATCCTGAAGATATGATTACTGACCAGCCAGAGCGGCTCGTCATTGCCGAACTGATCAGAGAAAAAGTACTGCATTTAACCAAGGAAGAGATTCCCCATGCGATACTTGTTGATATTGAAGAAATTACTACCAGACCAAATGACGATTTATATGTTAGAGCGGTTATCTATGTTGAACGTGACTCGCAAAAAGGGATTGTGATTGGTGCCGGTGGACGCTTACTCAAAGATATTGGACGTTTGGCGAGAGCCGATATAGAAAATCTCTTAGGCTCAAAGGTATATCTTGATTTGTGGGTTAAGGTAAAAAAAGACTGGCGCAATAAAGCAAATGTGTTAAAAAGCTTTGGATTTGAGTAAATTTTACATAAAATAAGCTATTGCTGTGCAATAGCTTATTTCCGTTTATTGACCAAAACGGCGCTTGATGGTATCATTTGTAAGAGAGGTGAATTAATGAAGTGGGCTTCTAAGTATTTTATCAATGGCTTGATTGTCATAGTACCTATTGCCATCACGGCTTTTGTCGTTATTAATATTTCTTCATTTACTGAGCGGTTATTAGGCCAATATTTACCTGTTCATTTTCCTGGAATAGCACTAATTGTTGTATTGTTTTTTATCCTTGTCGTTGGCTGGTTATCTTCCCACTGGTTTTTACAGAAATTGATCGAAATTGGTGAAAAGCTGGTTGGATCTATACCGGTAGTAAAATTTATTTACAATAGTGTAAAACAAATATCAACTGCCGTATTTGAGTCTCAAGAATTGTTGAAAAATGCAGTATTAGTACCTTATCCTCATCCGGGTGTAAAGGCTTTAGGCTTTGTTATGCCTGAACTCTCTGCACCATTAGCAGATAAATTTACGGAAGAGCATGTGTGCGTTTTTGTTCCAATGAGTCTTAATTTGACCTCCGGCTTTAATATTATTTTGCCGAGACGGGATATAATACAATTAGACGTAACAAGCGAAAGCGCACTACAATATGTTATTACTGCCGGTGCTATCATGCCCCGCAGTAATGATTCCAATAACTAGGGAGAGATGTCTTATAGATTCGCCATTATTTAGTTTGGCAAAATTGGCGGCCGCTCTGTTACTCGTCTTTATTAATGGTTTTTTTGTATTGGCTGAGTTTTCGTTAGTAAAAATTCGTAAAACACGCCTGGAGGAATTGGCTCAGCAAGGAAATGCCAGGGCTAAGCTGGCGTTAAAGGTAGTAGCTTCGTTTGATACTTACTTAGGAGCTACGCAACTTGGGATTACCTTAGCTTCTTTAGCACTTGGTTGGTTGGGAGAACCGGCAATATCTTCTCTGTTAGAACCTGTTTTAATTAATTATTTCCCAGCATCAGAATGGCTAGTTACTGCCATTAGTATTGCATTAGGCTTTATTATCATTACGTTCTTACATATTGTACTGGGAGAATTAGTTCCTAAGTCAATGGCAGTACAGCGTGCGGAAAATATGGCATTAACCAGTGTTTGGCTGCTTTATATTTTTCACAAGGCTGCCTATCCTGTGATTTTTGTGTTTAATCGTACGGCCAAGTTAATTTTAGGACTGCTGGGAATGAAGGCTGCCAGCGAAGCTGATTTAGCTCATTCGGAAGAAGAGTTACGCATGATTGTAAGTGCCAGCCATCGCGGCGGCGTACTTAATCAGATGGAAAGCGAACTTATTGATAATGTTTTCGACTTTGCAGATCGTTTGGCGCGGGAAATTATGGTGCCAAGACAAGATATGGTTTGCTTGTTTGCGGATGATCCATTTGAAGAGAATATGCGAGTAGTGCGTGAAACAGTACATACGCGCTATCCTTTATGCGTAGAAGATAAAGATCATATTATCGGCATGGTTCATATTCGTGACTTGATGGATTTCGATATGTTCCCGAGTGGGGAACGTGATTTAACCACCATTGTTCGTGAAATTTTAGTTGTCCCTGAAGGTATGTCGGTAGCTCATCTTCTACAAGTTATGCGTCGCAAGTGTACGCATTTGGCGGTTGTTGCCGATGAATATGGCGGCACAGCTGGACTGGTAGCAATGGAAGACGTGATCGAAGAAATCGTCGGTGACATCCAGGATGAGCATGATGAAGTGGCCGATGTAGAAATTCAACGTTTGCCTGACGGCAGTTATGAGTTTGATGGTGGCGTTCTGTTAGATGATGTTACCGACCTTTTGAATATTCGTTTAGAAGATCATGAAGAAGATACTTTGGGTGGATATATATTTGGGATGTTAGGCCGTCGCCCGGAAGTTGCCGACAAAGTTAATATTGGGGATTATTCATTTGAAGTGCTTCAAGTTAATGGTTTCCGAATTGTAAGGGTTAAAGCGACACCGCTTATTCCCCTGCCGGCGGTGGAACAAGAATAAGTTAATAGAGATGTGGCTAGTCCTGTTTGTCAATAAAAATTGGAAGGATGATGTCGAGTGTTATTACGGGAAACATTGTGGGAAATTTTTTCTAGTACCGGTAATATCGATGCGTACCTTGCCTATCGTGCTTGTTCGGAGTATCCTAACAATTGCCAGAGACAGTTAGAGGATGAAGCCACAGAAATAGTGGGTGTGCCCAATTATTTTTCCAAACACATATTATGTGAGGTAAAATGGCATTAGAATATCCAACAGAAGCCATTCTGTTGGCAGCACGTGATTGGAGTGCTGCCGACAGAATGGTCACTTTGTTTTCTCGAGAATATGGTATCATTACAGCAATGGCATATGGTGTTCGCAAACCCAAAAGTAAGTTAAGTGGCGGTCTTCAGCCGTTTACCCACTTGAATTTACTAATGGCAAACACCAGAGGTATGGATTCTGTAAAACAATGCGAAGTACAAACTTCCTTCCGGGAACTTCGTGAAGATCTAACCAAATTGGCTTATGCTAATTTTATTGCAGAATTAACGCTAGGTTTGTGGCCGGAACGGCAAACAGAACCGGCGGCCTTTGAGATGCTGTTAGTGATATTTTCGCTTTTGGTAAAACGCAATCCGCGGATTGCAGCGCTTGCCGGAGCATGGCAACTAATGGCGCTGGCCGGTTATCAGCCTGAATATGAGTATTGCGCCCAGTGTGGCTGTCAATTAAATTTGCCGGCATGTTTTAAATTTAGTGAAGGTGGAGCTACTTGCCTAAGGTGTAGTCCGGTAGGGACAATTTGCTTTGATGAGTCTGATAAGACTTTTTTAACGAAGCTGCTAGCCATGGACTTGCAAGATCCTGAACAGTTTACAGTTAACGCCAGAACATTGGCGGCAGGTGAGAAATTATTATACGGCTTTGTCAGACATCAATTAGAACGACCGCTAAAATCATTGGAGTTCATAAGTAAGATTAATACCCTGTAAGCAGAATAACAGTTTTTCATCAGGAAATACTAATTTTAAACTATTGGAGGGTATAAGAATGGAAATTACTTTAGAAAATATTGATTTGATTCGTGAACGTACAGGCATCTCATACCGTGAGGCTAAAGAAGCATTAGAACGTAATGACGGCAATATAATTGACACGTTAATTGAACTTGAAGACAAAAATAAAAGCAGCACAAAATGGACAGAAGAGTTTTCGGTGCGCTCAGCTGAAGTCGTAGACAAGGTAAAAGAATTGATTCGCGAAGGTAATGTAAATAAAATCCGCATCAAACACGAGGGACGGGTGTTGGCGGAAATACCGGTAGCTCTTGGTGCCATCGGGGCTGTGGTTTTGCCGCAACTTGCTGCGGTAGGCGTGCTGGTTGCTGTATTTAAACGTTGTACTATTGAAGTGGTGCGGAACGACTCTGAGAATGCTGAACAAGGCAGCGAAACAGATAATATGGATGAGGACAAGCCTTCCCACGGTGTGTAAAGTGCCGGTTAGGTTACTTTGTTAGTACTATTTGACAATGCGTAAGATATTTGTTATATTTTAAATTAAATCATGGCGATGAGGGAAATGAGTAGCCTTTTCATATCAGCGAATCAGGGACAGTGAAAGCCTGATGCTAAAAGGCGAATGGCATTCCTAAGCTGTAAGAGGAAATCTTCCGGTTGATCCAGAGTGTAGAAACATTGTCTGCATTGGATCAATTAGCGAGAAAGTAAAACTTGCTATATTTTTAAGGTGGGGCATTACTAGTGCCCAATCAGGGTGGAACCGCGGGTATAACATCTCGTCCCTGTAACTTAACTATAAGTTACGGGACCAGATGTTTTTATTTTTAGTAAAAACAAGCAGGAACTATCAAGAAGTTTCTGCTGCTGCTTGTAAGACTTGACTACAGCCAGTCTTATCTTATTTTAGGGAGGTAAAATAATATGACATTCCAGGAGATAATCCTGACACTGCAAAATTTTTGGGCAGAACAACACTGTATTATTCAACAACCATATGATGTGGAAAAAGGGGCAGGAACTATGAATCCGGCAACTTTTCTGCGGGCATTAGGGCCAGAGCCGTGGAATGTGGCCTATGTTGAGCCATCGCGTCGGCCGGCAGACGGCCGTTATGGCGATAACCCCAATCGGTTATTCCAACATCACCAGTATCAGGTTATCATGAAGCCGTCACCTGCGAATATTCAAGAATTATATCTAGCCAGTCTGGCTAAACTTGGGATTGATCCGGCCAAACATGACATTCGTTTTGTGGAGGATAACTGGGAGTCGCCAACTTTAGGAGCTTGGGGACTAGGCTGGGAAGTATGGCTGGATGGTATGGAAATTACCCAGTTTACTTATTTTCAACAAGTTGGCAGTATTGACGTTAAGCCGGTTGCGGTAGAAATTACCTATGGCTTGGAGCGGTTAGCCATGTATATTCAAGGTAAAGAAAATGTCTTTGATATTGAATGGGTTAACGGCATTACCTATGGTGATGTTTTTCACCGTAATGAAGTAGAACAATCCTACTATAATTTCGAAATTGCTGACACTAAACTGTTGTTTACCCTGTTTGATATGTATGAAAAAGAAGCGATTCGCGTTATTGAGCTTGGTTATGTGCTGCCTGCTTATGATTATGTATTGAAATGTTCTCACAGCTTCAATCTTCTGGATGCCCGTGGTGCTATCAGCGTCAGTGAACGCACAGGCTTTATTGGCAGAGTGCGAAATTTGGCAAGGCTGTGTGCTCAGGGGTATTTGGAGCAACGCGAAAAGCTGGGGTATCCACTCCTCAAAGGAGGTAAATAATCATGCAGAAAGACTTAATTTTAGAGATTGGCACAGAAGAGATACCTGCCAAATTTATGCCAGGCGTCTTAGCACAGCTCGAAAATATAACCAAGACCAAACTGACAGAACTTAGAATTGATCATGGTGAAATCCGTGCTGTAGGGACGCCGCGCCGTATGGCTGTTATTGTGAAAGCAGTTGCTGCCTCACAAGACGATAAACACAGTGAAAATAAAGGCCCTTCCGTGAAAATTGCCTTTGATCAAGCTGGTGCACCAACCAAAGCAGCTATCGGTTTTGCCCGTGGTCAGGGAATTGATCCGGCGCAATTAGTTGTAAAAGACGAGTATGTGTATGCCATTGTCCAGGAAATTGGCCGCCCGGTTGCCGAACTCTTACCGGCATTGTTTACTGATATTGTAGAAAGCATATCTTTTCCCAAAACTATGAGATGGGGCGACCTAGATATGCGTTTTGTTCGCCCGATCCGCTGGATACTTGCTTTGTTTGAAAACGAGGTAGTTACGTTTACCGTGGCGGGAGTAGAAGCCGGCAAAACTACACGCGGACACCGTTTCCTTGGTCAGGCCGAAGTAGAAGTGAATTCAGTTGCAGATTACTTTGCCCGTCTTAGCGAGAACTATGTTATGGTTGATCAGGATGAACGGCGCCAGATAATTAAGGAACAAATCGAAAAGCTAGCTGTTAGTCATGGCGGTACAGCGACTATTGACCAAGAGCTTTTAGAAGAAGTGGTTTATTTGGTAGAATACCCAACAGCTTTATGTGGCACTTTTGAAGAAAAATACCTTAGTTTGCCTCCGGAAGCGATTATTACACCCATGCGTGAGCATCAGCGATATTTTCCGGTAACCGGTAAGGACGGGAAACTGCTGCCGATGTTTATAACCGTAAGAAATGGCGGACAGGACCATATTGATATTGTGCGTCATGGCAATGAACGTGTTCTCAAGGCTCGTCTGGCAGATGCCCGCTTCTTCTTTGAAGAAGATCGCAAGATCCCGCTTGCAAATCGGGTAGAAAAACTCAAAACAATTGTTTTCCAAGAAGGTCTGGGAACGCTACATGATAAAGTGTTGCGACTGGAACACTTGGCAACCGGTCTAGGTCAGATGCTGAACGTTGACCAAGATGAAATAAGTATAGCTAAGCGTGGTGCCCAACTAGCCAAAGCTGACCTGGTAACAGGTATGGTCTGTGAATTTACAGAACTGCAAGGAATTATGGGCCGAGAATACGCAAAGCTTAGCGGTGAACGTACAGAAGTTGCCGAGGCTGTATTTGAGCATTATTTGCCGCGCTTTGCCGGTGATGAGTTGCCGCAGACAACAGCTGGCCGCCTAGTTAGCATTGCTGATAAAATTGACAATATTGTTGCTACCTTCAGCCGGGGACTTATTCCTACAGGTTCTCAAGATCCCTATGCACTCAGACGGCAGGCACTAGGAATTGTAAATATTTTAATTGAAGCTCAGTACCCTGTTTCATTAACTGCGCTTGTCTCACAAGCTATGGATTTACTTGGTATTACAGAGCAAGAGCAGCGGACAAAGCTGCTCAGTGATATTCAGGAATTTTTCCGTTTGCGCATAAAAAATGTTCTAACTGAAGACAATTTGCGTTATGATATGATTGATGCAGTATTGACAATAGGAAACGATAATATTTATGATACTTGGCTTCGGGCTAAAGCCATGGCAGTTGAGGGTGGCACTGAAGCAATGCAAAAAGCTGTGCAGGCTCTTGTCAGAGTGGGAAATCTTGCTAAGAATGCTACTTCAGATGCTATTGATACCACTTTGTTTATAGCCGATGCTGAACAGGCCTTGTATAATGCCTATCATGAAGCGCAAGCCATAATAACCAAATATCAAGCAGAGAAGAATTATCAGGGAGTGCTTGCTGTACTTGCCAATATGACAGGGCCAATTGATGCCTTTTTTGGTGCGGTTATGGTTATGGTTGAAGATACTGCAGTCAAAAATAATCGCTTAGCATTATTAAAATCGATAACAACACTTGCAACTCAGACTGCCGATTTAACTAAAATTGTGGTTTGATTAACGCGTAGGCAAAGGGGGAATAGTGATTGGGCTTAACGTCGCGGCAAGAAAAAATTGCGGGGATGGTTAGAACCTTAGGACCAATTACTGGTGAACAAATTGCTGAACGCCTAAATGTAACCCGTGCGGCGCTCAGACCTGATTTGGCAATTCTGGTGATGTCTGGTATGGTGGAGGCTCGTCCTAAAGTAGGCTATTATTATACTGGCAAAAATATAATGAGTATGCTTACCGAAAAAATAAGCAAGATTATAGTTCGGGATATACAATCCGTGCCTGTTGTTGTTACAGCAAGTACAAGTGCCTATGACGCAGTTGTCACGATGTTTCTTGAGGATGTTGGTTCAGTTTTTATTGTTGAGCCGGCAGGTATTCTTACCGGAGTGGTATCCCGCAAGGACGTGTTGAAAGTAGCCATGGGGGGCAGTGATTTGCATAAAATGCCTGTTAAAGTACTTATGACCCCTATGCCCAAAATTGTGGTTACAACTCCTGAGGAATCAGTATTAATTGCTGCAAAAAAGATTATAGATAATGAAGTGGATAGTCTGCCAGTCGTAACGATTGCTAATGATCAGGAAACAAAAGCTTATGAAGTAGTCGGACGACTAACCAAAACCAATATCGCCAGATTGTTCGTTGAACTTGGCGAAGGACGAGGAGGAGAACAGCTATAGCTACCCTACCGATTATTTACGCAATATCTGATTCAATTGGTGAAACCGCCGAGCAGGTAGCACGTGCTACTGCCAGTCAGTTTAACTCTGGAGAATTTGATATTATTAGAATTCCGTATATTAACTCAGTGGAACAAATTATCGAGACCGTGCGGGAAGCGTCGAAACATACCTGCATTATTTGCCATACATTAGTGTCGCCCGATTTGAGGGATGCCCTGCTGGAACAGGCTCAGCAATATAATATTCAGACAGTAGATATTATGGGGCCAATGATTCATGCGGTTCAAAACATTACAGATATGGTACCGCGTTTAAAACCAGGGCTTGTACACAAATTGGATCAGGAATATTTTAAGAGGGTTGAAGCTGTGGAATTTGCCGTGAAATATGATGACGGCAAAAATCCATTAGGCTTATTAAAAGCTGATATCGTTATTATTGGGGTCTCGCGTACCTCAAAAACTCCTCTTAGTATGTATTTGGCGCACAAGAAGGTAAAAGTGGCTAATGTGCCGCTTGTACCGGAAGCCCCTTTGCCGCAGGAACTGTTTCAAGTACCTTCTCACCGCATTGTTGGTTTGATTATTGATAAATTCAAACTCAATGAAATACGTTGTGAGCGGTTAAAAACTATGGGCTTGGCACCAGATGCCAGTTATGCTAATTTAACCCGCATCAATGACGAACTTGATTATGCACGTTCCATTATGAGACAATTGGAATGTCCGATTATTGATGTATCGAACAAAGCCATTGAAGAGACAGCCAATCGAATATTAGAAGTAGTTCAAAAAAATAAATTGGCAAAAAGGTAATAAAAGAACTCCCTGGCAAGCACTTGTGCTTATTGCCAGGGAGTTTGCTTCAGTCTACCAGAATTTATAACAAAATTCTGTTGACATAAGAACGATTAAGGCTTTTCTTATCTTATAAAAACTTATTGGCATCTACATTATAACTTACAGAATCAGCTGTCCATTCATTATAGCCTTGCGTCACATTAACATTGCCATTGAATAGTGCAATACGGGTATCCCAACTAAAGTCTACTGAATCAGCGGTAACTTCCAGGCCGGTACGGGAAAACTGAATACCGCCGTCAATCTTTGCCCGGTTTTTAGTTCCGTAAACATAGACATTGCTGCCGGTGAAATAGATATCATCTTGTTTTACTGTTATACCACCGGAACCCCATACTTCTAAAGTAGCTAAATTTACTCTGGCTTCGCCAGCGGTAATCACTCTGTTTTTAACTTCGATGTAAACATTGCCTTTTAGGATATATAAGCCTGAACTAACATCAAAGTATGTACGATCAGCAGTAATAGTCGGTTTAGCGGCAAAAGCAGTGCCGGTCAGGAGAAGAAGCAGCAAAAGCGAGACTGCAATTATTCTACGATACTTCATTCTTTGACCTCCTTTCTTATTATCTATTATATCAAATATTAAGAACTTCTGCTCGCCTGCTGTGTAAAAAATCATAATGGTTACTACCGGTAAATAATGCTATAATATATACATATAAAAGGAGGCAGACACCTATGAAAGTCCGCGAACGGGTTGAAGAACAAGAGTTTAAAATATTATCTACTTATGCAGCAAAAAGCCGTGATGCTGTCCGAGATAAAGAAGAGGAATTATGTGATTTCCGCACCGCGTTTCAACGTGACAGAGATCGCATTATTCACAGTAAATCATTTAGGCGTCTTAAACACAAAACCCAGGTATATATAGCTCCGGGCGATCATTATCGTATGCGTATGACACATAGCCTGGAAGTGGCGCAGATATCCCGAACGATAGCGCGCGGCTTAATGTTAAATGAAGATTTAACAGAAGCAATTGCCGTAGGGCATGATGTTGGCCATACACCGTTTGGACATGCCGGTGAATATGCACTGCGCGAACTTATTGGTCATTACAATCATAATGAACAGAGTCTGCGGGTTGTAGAACATCTTGAACGGGGGGGGCAGGGACTTAACCTGACTGCCGAAGTGAGAGACGGGATCTTAAACCATACTGGTGATAATATACCCTTTACATTAGAAGGAAATATTGTTCGCAGGGGAGATCGAATTGCCTACTTATGCCATGATTATGATGACGGCATTCGTGCGGGTATGCTAAGGCCACTTGATCTTCCCAAAAATGTAAGCAGTGTTTTGGGGACAAATCCATCTAATATGATAACAGTAATGGTATCTGATATTATTACAGAATCAGAGGGAAAAAATGAAATACTCATGTCTCCTAAAGTACAAGCAGCAATGGATGAATTTAGGGAGTTTATGTTTAAAAGACTTTATCATTCAGCCGAACTTGAACCTGACCGAAAAAAATCCAAATATGTTGTAAGTAAGCTTTTTAAATATTATCTGGAGAATCCTGGCGAGTTACCGGAGGAATTTTGGGAACGGGAAGAGCGTTGGGGGCTGCAGACAATCGTAGTTGATTATATTGCCGGGCTAACCGATTTGTATGCAATTAAACAATTCGAAAAATTATTTATACCAGCCACATGGGGGATGACTCAAATGTAGGCAGAGCTTAAACAAAAGCTCTGCTTTTGTATTGCTGAGCAAATATTAATACTTTTGTCAAGATGTAAAAGAGGAATTTTGTTATTCATATTGAATAATAATTACTAAATTAAAAAATGATAAAGACTGTAGATACAAGTTTGCGGGTAGTTGCCTGCAGCGGGCAGGAATATCAGCCCGGATGTAGAATTAAGTCAAAGCTTGGAACTATTTGCTATTGTATAAACTAAAAAACACAGTAAGGTATTTGTCATTGCCTGGATAAGGTGAATTATATGAAAGATGCAGTTTTCGATGAATTTATCGATAGATTGCGCTCAGAAAGCGATATTGTCAGCATTATTTCCGATTATGTACCTTTAAAAAAGAAAGGAAAGAATTTTTGGGGCTGTTGTCCCTTTCATGGCGAAAAAACACCTTCGTTTTCAGTTACTCCGGACAAAGGTTTTTTTTATTGCTTCGGCTGTCAGACTGGCGGCAATGTTTTCAATTTCATAATGAGAATGGAAAACATTACTTTTTTTGAAGCGGCAAAATTTTTAGCCAAAAAGCTAAATATTCCCGTGCCGGAGAGAGAAAAAACGCCGCGTGAGCAGGCTAAAGAGCAAGAACTTGCTAAAATATACCAAGCAAACGAAGTAGCCCGAGATTTTTTTCATGCTTGTCTGACTAAGACTAAGTATGGAGAACCGGCGCGCGAGTATTTGCTTAATCGGGGGATTTCTGCTGAAGTTATTGATTTTTTGAAACTTGGGTTTGCTCCGCCTTTATGGGATAAATTATCGCTAACATTACGTGAGCGTGGTATTGCCCTTGATATTTTGCTTAAATCCGGTTTATCTGCCCCTCGTAATTCCGGCGATGGAGTGTATGACCGCTTCCGCAATCGTATTATGTTTCCTATTAACGATGTACGCGGAAAGACTGTCGGTTTTGGTGGTAGAGTTCTGGATAACAGTCAGCCCAAATATCTTAATTCACCGGAGACTGAAGTTTTTAACAAACGGCATGTGTTATATGGCCTGGATAATGCCTATAAACATATTCGTGAGTTAGGCGAAGTTATTATTGTTGAAGGGTATATGGATGTAATCACTCTCTATACTCAAGGCATTAAAAATGTAGTAGCCTCATTAGGAACGGCGTTTACTCCGGAACAGGCCAGACATTTAATCAAACTTAATGCAAGACTATTATTTTCTTATGATAGTGATGCTGCCGGACAAATTGCCACTGTTCGAGCATTAGAAACCGTTCGTTCACTGGGAGCCACTATTAAAGTGGTGACTATTCCTGACGGCAAAGATCCTGATGAATTTGTTCGAAAACATGGTAGTCAAGCATTTCAAGACCTGACAAAGAACGCTCAGCCATTACTGGATTATCAGCTGGATCAAGCGATGAAATCTGATGACTATTCAACAGTACAAGGTAAAATTGCTGTTGTTGGCAGGCTAACTCCGATTTTGGCTGAGACTGATAATGCGGTAGCTGTTAATGCTCATATTACCCGTTTATCACAAGTGCTTGCCATTGATGAAAGCGCTTTACGGAGTGAGATTACCAAGTATATTGTGCAAGTTAAAAAGGATAAAAATGTAAAACTGGGAAAAACTATAAATATTGCACTCTTATGTAAGCAGCCCGCTCCGGCAGTAATTCAGGCGGAGCGCCAGTTGATTCGGATGATGTGTGATGATTTGTCACTTGTCCCGTACGTCTCCGAAAAACTTTCATCAAACGAAATTCAAGGAACTGTTCAACAAGAGATAATTAATTTTATATTTGATGCGTATAATATGGAAAGCACTATAACACAGGCAGCCTTTAATGCCGGGATAAATGCTTTGAGCGAAAAGGCAAACAATGAGTTTTCACATATTATGTTGTTGGAGAGTCAATTTGATGATGTACTTAAATCAGTTGATGATTGTATAAAAACTATTCGATTAGCACATTTAACTACATTGTATGAACAACATCGGCTTAATGCTGATGAATTAGAACGCATGGGGGATAGTAACTTTCTGCAGGAATTAGCAGAAAGTCAACGAATTAAACATGAAATTAGCAAATTGCATCATTAATAAACAAGTATGGATAAGTTTACTACCGTTAATTGCCAATGGAAGGGGGGAGAATTATGGCCGATAAAAAAAATGCGCCGGGCGAACACGTAAATGATCTCTTACACAAAGGAAAAAAGCGCGGCGTATTGACGTATGCTGAAATTATGGACACCATGCAAACTGATGACATGAGTCCTGAAGAAATTGAAGATATGTATGAAATTTTCAGCAATAAAGGAATTGAGATTGTTGATGAAGCTCCAGATGCTGAATTAGTTGAAGATCCAGAATTGGAAGCTACGGCCGAAGAAGTAGACATCGATCTCACCATTCCAGAAGGCATTAGTATTGATGATCCTGTTAGAATGTATCTTAAAGAAATTGGCCGAGTGCCTCTTTTAACTGCTGATGAGGAAATCAAACTAGCCAAACGTATGGAACAAGGCGATGAAGAAGCTAAGCGCAGGCTTGCCGAGGCAAATTTAAGACTGGTTGTTAGTATTGCGAAACGTTATGTAGGTCGAGGTATGCTGTTTTTGGATCTTATTCAAGAAGGTAACCTAGGCTTAATAAAAGCTGTAGAAAAATTTGATTATAATAAGGGATACAAATTCAGTACGTATGCTACTTGGTGGATACGTCAGGCAATAACCAGGGCCATAGCTGACCAGGCACGTACTATTCGTATTCCTGTGCATATGGTTGAAACTATTAATAAACTTATCCGGGTTTCACGCCAACTCTTACAAGAATTAGGCAGAGAACCATCTCCCGAAGAAGTAGCTAAAACTATGGAAGTTTCGGTTGAGCGGGTACGGGAAATCATGAAAATTGCCCAAGAACCGGTATCTTTGGAAACTCCAATAGGGGAAGAAGAAGATTCTCATTTAGGTGACTTTATTGAGGATCAGGATGCACCTGCACCTGCAGAAGCTGCTTCTTTTATGCTGCTCAAAGAACAGCTGGAAGAAGTGCTGGAAACTCTTACCCCGCGGGAAGAGAAGGTATTGCGTTTGCGGTTTGGCTTAGATGATGGGCGCGCACGCACATTAGAAGAAGTTGGACAATTTTTCGGGGTTACACGCGAACGTATTCGTCAAATTGAGGCAAAAGCACTTCGCAAGCTCCGCCATCCTAGCCGCAGTAAAAAATTAAAAGATTTTCTAGAGTAAAACATAATTACTACTTGACGTAATACGTACATTGCTTTATAATTATCAACGTTGGCAATATTCCTCGATAGCTCAGTCGGTAGAGCAATCGGCTGTTAACCGATTTGTCGTAGGTTCGAGTCCTACTCGAGGAGCCAGTTATATGCTCATAAAACAGGCTTTCTTCGGAAAACCTGTTTTAATATCTCTAGGGCCTATAGCTCAGCGGTAGAGCAGCCGGCTCATAACCGGCTGGTCCCTGGTTCGATCCCAGGTGGGCCCACCATTTTGATACTAGCATATGATCTACGATGTTTGATTAACCATATCGAACACTGTATATATGGCCCGTTGGTCAAGCGGTTAAGACACCGCCCTTTCACGGCGATAACGGGGGTTCGATTCCCCCACGGGTCACCATAAGCATAAGCAGCGAACCAGGTTCTTACGAGCCGATAGGCGAAATAAGAACCTGAGTGAGTCGCTTAGTTCTGAGCGATAGTGATAAGCAGAGAACCAAGTTTTTAGGAGCGAATGCGACGCGGAAACTTGAGTGAATCGCTTAGTTCCGAGCGGAGTGAGGAACATCCTTAATTAATTTCGGGCGATTAGCTCAGCCGGGAGAGCGCCTGCCTTACAAGCAGGATGTCGGCAGTTCGATCCTGTCATCGCCCACCATTAAAAAACCTGCGAAGTATTCGCAGGTTTTTTGTTGTTCACAAACTGGCAGGATTAATTATCCATTACGCGAAATACTAACAAAGAAATCATTTGGAGGATTATATAAGTGAAATTAGGTGAACGTTTACAAACAATAGCAGCTATGGTCCCTGAGGGAGTAGCCTCTATTGCTGATATTGGTACAGACCATGCTTACTTACCCATATATCTTGTTAAGAATAATATTGTTGCTCGCGCAATTGCCGGCGATATTCATCAAGGACCATATTTGTCAGCAAAAAATGCTGTGATTTCTGCACGGTTAGAGCAGGTTATTTCTGTAAGATTAGGTAACGGTCTTGAGGTAGTCAACCCAGGAGAAGCCGAAGTTGTCGCAATTGCTGGTATGGGGGGGCAAAATATTATTGATATTTTACGTGCGCGCCCAGAGGTAATAGCTGCCGTGAAGCGACTAATTGTACAGCCGATGATTGCAGCGCCGGCTGTACGACGTTGGTTTCAGGACAATGGCTGGCAAATTGTTAGCGAACAACTAGTACGCGAAGATGGCAAACTCTATCAAATTATTGCTGCTGAACCTGGAGAAAAACAATCCTTTGAGCCTATATTATATGAAATTGGTCCGGTGCTTTGGCAAACAAGACACCCCTTATTGCTAGTGCATATAGAAGAGCTAATTGCACATTTGCGCAATGTGCTTGCTTCCATGGCAAGCAGCGCTGAGGCTGTTCATTCGGAGAAATACAAGGAATTTTCCGTTAAACTTAAGGAATTGGAGGCCAAGCACGCATGCCTGTAAAATGCCACGAGCTTATTGGTCAAATTGAAAAATGGGCTCCTAAATATTTGGCAGAAGAATGGGATAATATCGGGCTTCTCCTTGGCAGTCCTGCTCAAGATATCCATAAGATTTTTGTTACCCTAGATGTAGACCAGGAAGCAGTACAACAGGCTGTCTCTATAGGGGCTAATCTAATTATTGCTCATCATCCCCTGATTTTTAAAGGTATTACTAATATTCGCACTGACTTACCGACCGGAGCGCTGCTTAGTGATTTGATTAAACATGGAATAGCTGTATATGCTGCCCACACTAATTTAGACAGCGCAGTTGGCGGCGTAAACGATATACTGGCACAAAAATTTAATCTTAAAGATATTCAGCCACTCACCACGGTATATCAGGAAAAACTACATAAGTTAGTAGTCTTTGTTCCGAATTCCCATGTTGAGATAGTACGAAATGCTATGGCTAAAGCTGGAGCAGGCCATATTGGCAACTATAGTCACTGTACTTTTGTGACTCCAGGTATTGGAAGTTTTTTGCCATTGCCGTCAGCTAATCCTTTTCTTGGAGAGTCGGGTAAACTTGAATATGTTGATGAAAGCCGCCTTGAAACTATTGTGCCTGAACACTTACGATCTCCGGTAATTGCCGCGATGTTAGCTGCTCATCCTTATGAAGAAGTTGCTTATGATGAATACTTGTTACTTAACAAGCATCATAACTATGGCCTTGGGAGAGTTGGCCGACTTGCCGAACCGGTTGCTTTAGCGGATTTTATTAAACAAGTCAAAGGGGCATTACTGATTGATTCTCTAAATATGGCAGGATCTCCCAAGAAACTAATTAGGCAGGTAGCCGTGTGTGGTGGTAGTGGTGCAAGCCTTATTGGCAATGCTCTTAAAGCCGGAGCTGATGTTTTAGTAACAGGTGATGTAAAATACCATGAAGCACAATATGCTATTGCCGAAGGTTTAGCGATCATTGACGCCGGTCATTTTGCTACCGAACTGCCGGTTGTCGAAGGGATTAGAGCCTATCTAACCGAACAGAGCCAAAAAAATGGCTGGACAGTAGAAATATCAGTAAACAATTTGAGTAAGGATGTATTGGCCTCCTATTAAGCCTGAGTCATTGACTTGTTGGTTTTTTGGTGTTATGATTAGTACTCGATTTACCCGATGATTACCCCGTTCTAATACTCCCGTCCTCTTTAGGCGGGAGTATTAGAACGGGGTAATCCCTGGATAATTCGACTAAGATTCAGGTGGGGTCAAAACCCCATCTGAATCAAGTCTCCATTTATTATGGTTCTGAGTAGGAAAGATGATCGCAGATGTTTTTTCATCTGAGGAAAGTCCGAGCTCCACAGGGCAGGGTGCTGGATAACGTCCAGCGAGGGCGACCTTAGGGATAGTGCCACAGAAATGTAGACCGCCTGACATTTGTCAGGTAAGGATGGAACGGTGCGGTAAGAGCGCACCAGCAGTCAGGTGACTGGCTGGCTAGGTAAACCCCACCTGGAGCAAGACCAAGTAGGGAAGGGATGAAGCTGCCCGCTGAACCTTCCGGGTGTGTCGCTAGAGCCGGCAGGTAACTGTCGGTCCAGATAAATGATCATCGCCGCTAAACGCGGAACAGAACTCGGCTTACTGACTACTCAGATATGCAAATAAAACCCGCAGCTTTCACAAAGTGTGGGTTTTATATATTTTTATTTACAAATTAGATTTCTTTGTTTATGTAATTATTTGGGTTTGAAATATAGAAAAAGATTGGTCATACTAATAATAACACCGACGGTTTAGGAGGAGACTCTTTTGACTGCATTCATTACCGCGCTCTCATTTGTTGTCCTTGCGGAAATGGGAGATAAGACTCAACTCTTAGGAATGGCTTTTGCCACTCGTTATCCCTGGCCTACCGTAATGTGGGGTGTTTTTGCAGCTACATTATTTAATCATTTATTTGCGGTGCTTGTTGGCAATTATATCACTGTGTTTATACCGTTACAGTATGTGCAAATTGCTGCTGCGGCATCTTTTATCCTTTTTGGATTATGGACAATCCGTGGTGACGAACTCAATGGTGAGGACAAAGAAACCCACCGCAGTCCTTTTTGGACAGTCACGATTGCCTTTTTCTTTGCCGAAATGGGGGATAAAACGCAATTAGCAACCATTGCCTTGGCTGCTCAATTTAATGCTCTTGTCCCTGTTTGGCTGGGAACTACTTTGGGAATGATGATAGCGAATGCAATTGGAATTCTTATTGGTATAGTATTAGGTAAAAAAATTCCAGAGCGATTAGTGAAATGGTTTGCTGCAACAATCTTTATTTTCTTCGGTGTATTTGGGCTATATGAATATTTGCCGCGTGATATTTTAACAACGCCGGTCATAGCTGGTGGTCTAGCTGTGCTGCTTTTAGCGATCTTCTTAGTAGCGCAAATGAGTAATAGTAAAAAACTTTCAGATAATTAGTAGTAAATATAAACTACATTTTTTTAAAAAAGTAATTTAGTATCTAGACAAATGCGATTTTCATGCTATAATAAGAATATAAATTAATAGTCGAGTCAATGATGACTCCTTCACATACTAAGATATGTGGAGGGGTCTATGTTTTTTTACTGATGTTTTATAAGGTTACTGCAAAAACGAAAGGGGTTTTACTAATGAGCAACTTAAGTCAAATTTTTGGGTCAAATGTATTTAACGATGCGGTTATGAAAGAACGTCTTCCGAAAGCTACTTACAAAGCTTTAAAGAAGACAATTGAAGAAGGTATACCATTAGACCCTGCAGTTGCAGATGTTGTTGCCAGTGTAATGAAAGACTGGGCACTCGAAAAAGGGGCAACGCATTTTACTCACTGGTTTCAACCAATGACAGGTATAACCGCTGAGAAACACGATTCTTTTATATCGCCAACTGCTGATGGCAAAGTCATCATGGAGTTTTCAGGTAAAGAATTAATTAAAGGCGAACCAGATGCTTCTTCATTCCCATCCGGTGGTATACGGGCTACCTTTGAAGCCAGAGGCTATACTGCATGGGATTGCACGTCACCTGCTTTTATTAAGGATGGTTCCTTATGTATCCCCACTGCTTTCTGTTCTTATACCGGAGAAGCGTTAGACAAAAAGACTCCGCTGTTACGTTCCATGGAAGCGTTATCCAAGCAGGCTTTGCGTGTATTAAAAGCTTTGGGAAATACAACTTCCAACAAAGTTATTACCACTGTTGGTCCGGAACAAGAATACTTTATTGTTGATAAAAAGACATATGATCAAAGAAAAGACTTAATTATGACTGGTAGAACACTTTTCGGTGCGAAACCTCCTAAAGGTCAGGAATTAGAAGATCATTATTTTGGTTCCCTCAAAGAAAAAATTTCTGCTTACATGAAGGAATTGGATGAAGAACTCTGGAAGCTTGGTATTTCTGCAAAAACAAAGCATAACGAAGTGGCTCCGGCGCAGCATGAGCTAGCACCAATATTCACTACTACCAATATAGCCACAGATCATAATCAACTGACCATGGATACTATGAAAAAAGTCGCGTTGCGTCATGATCTTGTATGCTTGTTGCATGAAAAGCCGTTTGCCGGCATTAACGGATCAGGCAAACATAATAACTGGTCAATGGGTACCGACGATGGAATTAATTTGCTCGATCCAGGTAATACTCCTCACGAAAATGAACAATTCCTTGTATTCCTTTGCGCAGTAATTAAAGCCGTAGACGAATATGCAGATTTACTAAGGGTTTCAGCTGCTAATCCGGGAAATGATCACAGACTTGGTGCTAACGAAGCTCCGCCCGCTATCATTTCAATCTTTTTAGGTGATCAATTACAAGATATATTGGAGCAGCTTGAAAATGGAGGAGCTACCAGCTCTAAAAACGGTGGCAAAATGGAAATTGGTGTTACTACGCTTCCTGCTTTGCCAAAAGATGCAACTGACAGAAACAGAACTTCACCATTTGCATTTACCGGTAACAAGTTCGAATTTAGAATGGTTCCATCTTCCGCTTCAATCGCAGGACCAAACTATATGATTAATACTGCAGTTGCAGAAATATTAAGCCAGGTTGCCGATAGATTGGAAAAGGCTAAAGATGTAACAGCTGAAGTCAAAGCGATTCTTACAGAATATGTAACTAAACATAAACGCATTGTATTTAATGGCAACGGCTATTCAGACGAATGGGTAGTTGAAGCCGAAAAGAGAGGCCTGGCAAACACCAGGACTACCATCGAAGCTACTAAAGCGCTGATCGCAGAAAAGAATTTAGCATTGATGGAAAAATATAGTGTGTTGAGCAGGGTGGAAATGGAATCCCGTTATGAAATTGCTCTGGAAAACTATATTAAAACCATTAACATTGAAGCCTTGACCATGGTTGAAATGGCAAAAAGACAAATATTGCCGGCTGTAATTAAATTCGCCACCAATATTGCAGGCTCAATTAATACAATTAAATCTACCGGTGTAGCAGCCGATGTAACTGCGCAAACGGAATTGTTAACAGAAGTATCTGCTTTAACTGCAACGTTGAAGAAAAATATTGCTGTTCTTGAAGCTGCTGTAGAAAAAGCTTCCGATGCCCATGGTGATACTTATGCGCAAGCTTCGTTATTCCGGTTTGACGTTTTTGAAAAAATGGGTACATTAAGAGAAGTTGCCGATAAACTTGAAACTCTGGTAGATGAAGATGTATGGCCTATGCCAACTTACAGTGAACTGTTGTTCAACGTCTAACTCTTATAATTAAAGTTTTATATGCAAAAAGCACTGGCTGTGAACCAGTGCTTTTTGCATATGTTTATTTAGAGTTTGTTTATTCCTCGTTTGGATTGTTCGGACCAAGAAGTCGGTATTGGTAAAACGCCAAGTCAAGCCACTTGCCAAACTTATATCCCGCTTTTTCAATAATTCCCGACTTAGTAAATCCCAGTTTTTCATGTAATAGTTTACTGCCTTCATTGTTGGCATCAATACCGGCCACCATTGTCGCGTAGCCTTGGTCATTAGCAATTCTAATTAACTCCTGGAGCAGAATGGTTCCGATGTGTTTTCCTCTGTGATCTGTATGAACATAGACGGAATGCTCAATTGTATATTTGTATGCCGGCCATGCCCGGAAATAACCAAAGGTTGTAAAACCGACAACAACATTATTTTCTTCAAAAACCAAAAGAGGAAAACCATCTGCCTTTTTTTGCTCAAACCAGGCAGTACGTTCTTTGAGAGTATGCGGTTTATAAGAATAAACGGCAGTTGTGTTAAGTATGGCATCGTTATATATATCCAGAATAGCTGTTAAATCTTCGTAGTTTCCATGACGAATCATAGTGTATAACCAGCCTCCAACCAAAAATTTTTATAGTAATTAAGCCCGGCCAAAGCAGTATAGCATATATTTCGACAAAGGATAAAATGCATCCTGCCTCAATGAGATTTTATATACAATTGTGTATACTACACAATTGTATATAGACCGTAGACAATTTGTGTTTTTGTGCTATAATATATACATATTTTTATTCTGTGTTAATACTCTTTACACTTCAAAACAGCAATAAGCCTAGATGTATTGACCAGAGTAAAATGTGCAAAACTATATGGTAAACATTTTGTATATGAGGTGAAGGAGAATGGCAAAAGAGTTGTTATACCTGATTCCAGCCGGTAAGTATGGCAAAGAAGAGCTCGTTAGTTTGCTTAAAAATCATCCAGAGATTAAGTTTGCGTCACTGGTTGGCATTGATTTAGCCGGTAATGATACTGATGAAAAAATCCCTATTAGTATTTTTATTAAAGATATGGAAGACTTTTTTGATGGCACTGCTGTGCAAACAGATGGTTCATCTGTTGTTCTTACTGGTATTGCCGTATTAAATAATGCCAAGGTAGATATGCTTGCTGATGATAGTGTAAATTGGTTTATCGATTATAATTATGAACATATTGATGAAGAAACCGGCAAACCAGTTGGTACCTTACGTATTCCTGCGTTTCTAGTACATAATGGCCTTAGGGTTGACTCGCGCTCTATTTTGGCGCAAAGTCTGGAATACATTCAAGCAGAACTAAAATCTCTCTTCAAAAAGAATGCCAAAATTGCCGGACTGGAGCATATCAATGGTGCTGATGTGGAAGAAATTCTTTTTACAGCCGCTACCGAGCTTGAATTTTGGGTAAAAACCCCGACCAATAAAGCGGAAGTGGAAGAACTCTCTGCCTCGCAGGTTATGCAGGAACAATATTGGCAGCGTACTCGCGGCAATGTCCGCACTGCGATGGAACAAGCTGTACTAATGTTGGCCAACTATGGTCTTGAACCCGAAATGGGTCACAAAGAAGTTGGCGGCGTTAAGGCGCAGATTGATGAAAGTGGGCATTTAAGCCATGTTATGGAGCAGCTCGAAATCGACTGGAAATTCTCAAATGCGCTGCAGTGCGCTGATAACGAACTTCAGGCGAGAATTTTAGTAAAAGAAGCTTTTCGGGCTAATGGCCTAGAAGTAACCTTTAAAGCTAAACCAATAATTGGTGTTGCCGGCAGTGGTGAGCATACTCATATTGGTATTGCAGCTAAATTAAAATCAGGCAAAATTGTTAACCTATTCTCGCCAACTGATATGAAACAGTATTTCTTAAGTGCCATCGGCTATGGCGCCATTATGGGACTATTAAAACATTATGAAGTTATTAATCCTTTCGTTTCTGCTACTAATGATTCACTTAACCGTTTAAAACCAGGTTTTGAGGCACCTATATGTATTGTAACTTCCTTAGGCCATACTCCGGCAGTACCTTCCCGTAACAGAACCATACTGGCTGGTCTTGTTCGCGATGTTAAAAATCCAATGGCTACCCGATTTGAAATGCGTTCACCCAATCCATATACCAATACGTACATTGCCTTAACTGCATTTTATATGAGCATTCTTGATGGTGTTAAAGCAGCCGTTAATTCCGGCAAAACAATTGAAGAGTTGGATGCTGAACTTTCTAAAGATGCTGGTACACAAGGTTTTTACCTTGAGACAGACAGGGCTTATCGCAGTGAACACGATGTGTTTGACGATTATTCTGAAGAAGAACGTAACCGTCTGTTCGGCAAACCACCGGCAACTGTCTGGGAAAATATGCAAGGCATCAAAAAATATCCGGAAAAAGTAAAAACACTTTCGGCCGGAAATATTTTCCGTCAAGAACTTATTGAAGCTTTTTCAGCCGGGGCGCTGCACCGTTGGAAAACTGAGCTCTTAAATCGCATCATTCCAGAAAATCTGAGTATTGTTAAAGAAGCTAAACCGCTGCATGATGCTGATTCCGCCAGTGATCTTGACTTATCTCACTGGGATAAAATTAATGCTCTTAGAATCTATTTGGCTAAAGACCATTTATCACACTTAAGCTTGTTTACCCGCATTAAAGAGGCTATTTGGGCAGGGAATTTTGATGTTGCTTCTGCAATGCAAATTGAAATGTCAAATAAAATGGATGAGTTAAAAGTGCTTTATCGTGAATATAAGAAAAATATGATTCATCTCTGCTAAATACTTTATAATACAAAGATTCCCGGTGACTATTCACCGGGAATCTTTGTATTATATAATGCTTAAAAATAAAAGTTAAAAAAGTCACAAAGCTAAAAGGAGTTTTTTAAAAAATATTGAATATATTCAGTATATTCAAAGTGATTAAGGGGGTATACATATGGAAAAAAACGCCTGTGATATGGGCAACTTGTTCAGCGACTTGGAAGGATTAAGAATAGCCATTGACATGGAAGCTCGTGGCCGCGATTTTTACAAAAAAGCCTCTGAACAAGCAACAACTAAAGAACATAAGGCATTATTTTTACTATTAATGAATGAAGAAATTGAACACTACAATCAATTTTCACAACTTTATAATAAAACCAAAGAAAACAAACTTGCTGATTCGGATGACTATTTGTTTGACCCTGAGAGCTCCAAATATTTGACAGTGCTTGCTGAGCCTCATATTTTCCCTAAAAATAAGGCAGATAAAGCAGTAACTGAGCTTAACTCCGTTTCGGCTATTCTGCAAGCCGCTCTTCAAGATGAAAAGGATTCCATTTTATTTTATGATGCATTGGCTAAATGTGCCAAATTCGAAGAAACTAAACAGGTATTCAATTTACTGAAGGCAGAAGAACAAACCCATGTGGTTAGACTTCGCGAAATGTTAAATACGATTGACGCATAATATCAAAAATAGCGCTTGCGAGCGCTTTTTTCTTTAAGTACTTCCGCCTACAAAGGACGGGCATATTTGATCGGGTTAGTCATCAGATAAAAAAATATATAATTGAGCAGGAATTTAACATTTAACATCTAATTGTAATCATATTCCACAACATGTGATTATCTTATGGGAGGTTTTACTATGGAAGTTAAAACAGATTTACTTGAAAAGGGCGCTATTGTTCAACGAGATAGAGAAACTTATGCTATTGCGCCACATATTCCTGGTGGCGTTATTCTTGATGTTAATCTACTTAGAAAAATTGCCGATGTCTCTGAAAAGTATGGTGCTAAAGCGCTTAAACTGACTTCGGCACAACGGATTGCTATTGTTGGTATTCCTGAAGAAAAAATCGATGCCGTATGGGAAGATCTGGGCATGGATAAAGGGGCAGCAGTAGGTCTGTGTGTTCGTAGTGTAAAGATTTGTCCGGCAACGCATTTTTGTAAGCGTGCACAACAAGATGGTTTAACCTTAGGGCTTGGCCTTGATAAAAAATATCATGGCATGGAATTACCCGGTAAGATGAAAATGGGAGTTAGTGGCTGTACTAATTCGTGCGGCGAAAGCTGGGTTAAAGACATTGGGCTTGTGGGTACAGTAAAAGGCTGGAAAATTGTGATTGGCGGCTGTGCCGGTGCCAGAGCGAGAATAGCCGATTTGCTAATTGAAGGAGTTGCTCAAGAAGAAGTTGAGTCAATTATTGATAAAATAATTGCTTATTATAGCGAAAATGCCCGTAAACATGAACGACTTGGCATGATGATCGACAGACTTGGCCTGGAAACAGTTAAAAAAGGCATCTTAGGCTAGATGCATATTTAATTTAGCTACTTACCAGATAAATGGAGACTTAATTCAGATGGCGTTTTAACGCCACCTGATTCTACGAAGTTATCCAGGGACTTAGCCGCTCTTATTTCCGCTTGTATAAGTAAGCCTTGGGCCCGGAGACCCTTAGAGCGAACTTATTTCGAGTTTTACAACTGGTTCCCTGGCCGTCAAGGACAGGGCTTACAGGTTGTTAATGAGATGAAGCGGGAGTTTTAGAGTGGGTTAGTCATCAGACAAAGCGCTTGAGATTTCAGGCGCTTTATTCTTTTGAAAAGAAGATTTATAGAAATTTTGCTTAGATAGATGTATACTGTCAATAAGGAGTTTAAAGGAGGCGATTGCTATAGAAACTAATCATCAACAGGCTGTGAAATGGGTTCTTGAACAACTAGAACATGTCGCTCAGTTTGGCAAAGAACAATCTGGCGTTACCCGTCTTGCTTTCACTCCGGCCGAGCAAGATGCGCGGAACTATATTATTACGCTTATGCAAAATATCGGTCTTACCATACATATCGATGCTGTTGGCAATATTATTGGCCGTTATCAGCCAAGTGGAACAGACTCTGAAAATCCGGCGGTAGCAACCGGCTCGCATCTTGATACAGTACCTTGTGGTGGAAAATATGACGGTATCCTTGGTGTAATATGTGGGTTAGCTGCAATTAATCATTTAAAAGAACAACCACTTAGAACCCCCCTGGAAATAATTGTTTTTGCTGCTGAAGAAGCTAGCCGGTTTAACATGCCGACTATTGGCAGCAAAGCTATGGCCGGTTTACTTACAAATACCGCTTTAACTAATATTAAAGACGAAAATGGCATCAGTTTGTCTTCTGAATTACATAAGCTCAGACTTCCTGTTAACGATATTTCAGCCTTTTCTCATCGACCTAGCAGTATAAAAGCTTTTGTCGAGCTTCATATTGAACAAGGTTTGGTGTTAGAACAAGGCAGAATTAATATTGGCATTGTTGATAAGGTTTTAGCTCCAACCAGATTGAAGATAGTGGTAGTAGGGTCTGCTGGTCACTCTGGTGTTGTTCCCATCGAGGAACGTCAAGACGCCCTTGTAACCGCTGCTGCCATTGTTCTGGCGATTAGGAACATTGCCGCAGAATATGAGTATCAAGGGGCAGCGGCAACCGTAACAAATCTTAAGACATGTCCAGGGACTGTCAATGTAATTCCTGCCCAAGTCGAAATGTGGGTAGATATCCGTGGTACAGAACATGAAAGTATCATTGAGATATTGCAAGAAATTAAAGATGCAGTCAGTTCGATAACTGAAGATTATGATACGCCGGCTACCATTGAAGTCTTATCCTCGGAAAGGCCTGTGATACTTGATTCGACTATCAATCAAGTAATAGAGAATGTTTGTTGTAAGCTGTCGCTAGCCAGCATCAGACTTGATAGCCGCGTTGGTCATGATGCTATGAATATCGCGCATATTGCACCTGCTGCACTACTTTATGTTCCTTGCCAAGACGGCATTAGCCATAACCCGTATGAGCAAGTTGATAATGGTGATATCGAAAATGGTCTTAAGGTATTAATGGAAACCTTATATCAACTGGCGAAATAGACAGAGTTTGATGAACGAGGTGTCTTTCTTTGAAGCTTGATGTTTGTTTTACCCCTAACGATTTTAATGCTGAAAAATATAGCGGTTATTATGCGGTAGTCATTGATGTGCTGCGCGCAACTACCAGCATTGCCACTGCCTGCGCTAATGGCTGTCAATGTATAATGCCTGTAAGCTCTGTAGAAGAAGCACGCGCAATAAAGCTCCAAAATCCGGATGTATTATTAGCCGGCGAACGTGAAGGCCTGTTGATTTCAGGCTTTAATTTAGGAAACTCACCTTATGAATACAGCAGGGAACAGGTAGCAGGCAAGACTATTGTTATGACGACGACAAATGGTACTGTGGCTTTGAATAAAGCTGCTACTGCGCCAAAGGTATACACAATGTCTTTCGCGAACGCTTCTGCCATAATTTACGTTTTGCAGCAGGCTAAGAAAGACGTCGTATTTGTATGTGCCGGCTCAGATGGCAAGTTTTCTTTAGAAGATACTTTATGTGCCGGTCTGGCAGTTGAGCAGTTACATCATATTACTGAATTAAGTGATACTGCAATGGCTGTGCAAGCGATGTATCGGGATTTTAGCGGTAACCTGCCAAACCGGGTACTACAATCATCACATGCGGCCTATTTGTGCCGTATAGGTTTTGAAAATGATATTGCGCTGTGTTTACAGCAAGATATGCTTGATGTTGCTCCGGTATTTGCAGCTGGTGTTATAGCTTTATAAATAAATACTAAAGGTTAGGTTGTTTGTCCGTTGCTTGATTTTACCGCTAGCTATTATGGGCATTTTATGTTAAACTCACCATCGAACCACCCCATAGCTGGAAGGAGTATTCTATTTGAAGCAAAAGATAGCTGCAATCATGTTGATGCTGCTGGGAGTGCCTGTGTTTTCAGCAAATGTTCCTGGGGCTCAGGCTGCTTTTTGGGAGGATAGACTATCAGAAGTCGTTACCGGGAAAACAACTGCCGACCAAATACAAGAATTAATAAAAATGCCAAAAACATTAACACAAGATGATAAGCAGTTGTTAGTAAATGTTCTTGCCAAAAATGTGCTGGAGCGTGCCGGTAAAGCTGATGTGATTAATGAGCTTAGTGCGCTGGCTCAGCACCAACCTTTGCAAGAAGTCGTTGCCAATAAAGCCGATATTATTACAGCCGTTGAGACTGCTATGCGCAGTAACCTGCAAAATAAAGCTAAAGAAGAACTAGACAGCCGTTTGGCAGGCTATCAGGATAAACTTACGCTACTTGCTAATTTGTTAAATAGCAACAACGTACTAAAGCCCCAAGCCGTTCAAAATAATAGTTCACTTACTGGTGATCCCCAAAACTACCGTAAGCTTCTTGATATGACGGCTACGGCATATGCCCCAGGGCCTCTTGATAATGGTAAATGGAATGACCTAACTTATGTCGGTGGCAAAGTAAAGAAAGGTGTAGTAGCTGTAGATCCTGCTATTATTCCTATGGGAACCAAACTTTGGGTTGAAGGTTATGGCGAGGCTGTAGCCGACGATCAAGGTAAAGCCATTAAAGGAAATCGTATAGACTTAGCGTTTAATACCAGGCAAGAAGCATTAGACTATGGAATTCAAAAAGTTAAGGTATATATTCTAAACTAACCGGCTATTACAGCCGGTTTTTTCTATTTATAAGTAGTGAATAGCATATTTACTCTTCTGCATTGTTATAGTTGGAGTGGGTCTTGTTCATATTATTTTGGGTATCGGCATATATTGGGAGAGAATATTATGGCTGCAAGGAGGGGCGTTGGGTGAATTTTATTTTACCGTTACGGTTTAGACAAAAAACGCTATTTTATGGTATAGCTATTTTGGCTGTAATAAGCATTGTTTTTAGTATCATTGGCTTTGAGTATATGGATGAACAAGATTTAGCAGCACTTAATACCGAGCATTCCACACAAGCACCTACAGGCAACGTGAATGTGATAATTAATACGCAAGCCAAAACACTTGAATTATATAATGATGGTCAAATATACAAAAAATATCGGATTGCAGTTGGCAAAAGTAAAACTCCCACTCCGATCGGGGAATGGAATGTAGTCTGGAAAGATTATAACTGGGGAACAGGCTTTGGAACGCGCTGGATGGGGTTAAATGTACCATGGGGTACCTATGGCATACATGGTACCAATAAGCCTTGGTCAATAGGGCAGTTCGCAAGTCATGGCTGCATTAGACTACGCAATAAGGATGTCGAAGAATTATTTGAATGGATTCCTATTGGCACTCCGGTACGTATTGAAGGCCGAACCTCCAAAGTAAAAAGAGATTTAAAATATAAAACTTCGGGGCCAGACGTTGTTGCATTACAACTAAAATTAAAAGAGCTTGGCTATTTTCAGGGGAGAGCTGATGGATTATTTGGCACGATAACAGAAGATGCTATCAAAACGTATCAGACTGATAAAGGACTAACTTCTACTGGTATAGCTACCAGTGAGTTTTGTGGAGCGTTAGGGATATAGAATCATAAGCATTTTTGCTAAAACAACTAGCAACTGCCGAAAATTAGTGTTAATTGTAAATTATAGCCTTTTAACGAATTTGACCAAGCTATGTTGTGCGTGTATCCTATATATAATGCCGAATCCTTATAAGGTACGGGGGAACCATAAAATATACAGGGGTGAATTCGCTAACATGCGAGGGGTGATTCTCTTTTCCTTCTCTTTGACCCTAACCCGACAGCTAACCTCGGAGGCATATGTTTAAAGAGAGGTGATTTCTTGAAGACTTCATTTTTAAAGTCCTTGTTTATTTTGTTTGTTTTGTTAGTGGTTAGTATTCCGCCAGCAGCGTTTGCTTTGCCGGTCGCGCCAACAGAAAAACCACAAGAAAAGCCGGTTGAAAAAGCTGTGGAAAAACCGGCGATAACGATTGGGGCTCGCGGCGATGAAGTGCGGGTTATCCAAAAGCATTTAGCCGATGGCGGCTTTTATGCCGGAGAAATTGACGGTATATTTGGGCCAATTACCGCTAAGGCTGTGAAAGAGTTCCAGAAAAGCGTCAACCTAACTGTAAATGGCATTGTTGATAAAGAAACTTTTACTTATATCGGACGTATTGCTGGCGAGCCGAGCAGATACAGCCGGTCTCTTGTAATGAAAGCATCAGCCTATTCGGCATATGATCCCGGTAATGGAAATTATACATATGGGGGTAACTTGCTGCGTAAAGGTTTAGTTGCTGTCGATCCGTCGGTTATTCCGCTAGGAACCCGATTGTTTGTTCAAGGATATGGCTATGCAGTAGCTGACGATATCGGTGGCGCAATCAAAGGCAATCGTATTGATTTAGCTTTTGACAGTCACGGTGAAGCCTTGAATTTTGGTGTTCAAAGAGTAACCGTTTATGTACTTGACTAAAATTGCAGGCTGCGGCCTGCTTTTTTATTTTTAAACAGCAATTTCTGCCGATATCCTCTCGAATATTAAAAAGCTCTCAGTATTATACTACAGATAGAATTTTAATATTTTACGGAGGATTTGGCATTGAACTTTATTTCAAATGAAATGCTGCCCTTAGTGTTGGCATGTCTTTCAGGAGTATTGATGGCGATTCAAGGTTCGCTTAATACGGCGTTAAGTAAGGTAGTTGGCCTATTAGAAGCTACTTTTGTAGTCCAGCTTACAGGCACCGTGTTAGTTGTGATTTTGCTGTTTTTAGGCAACATGGGTAAAGGCAATCTTTATTTATGGCAGGAAGCTCCTTGGTATTCTTGGTTAGGAGGGATTGTAGGCGTAGCCATAATCTATCTTGTGGCTGCCAGTATTCCCAGTGTCGGAGTTGCTAATGCTACAACTGCCATTATTGTAGGACAAGTACTAACTGCCATTATCATTGATTATGTAGGAGGCTTTGGCCTTGAGCGTGTAGCATGTAGTCCAAAACAGGTATTGGGTTTGGCACTTCTAGCAATAGGTGCCAGATTATTATTAAAATAGAGTTTTTTCACTTATTTATCAATTTGGGTGTTAACAAAAAAAAAAATATGCGGTATACTTAAGATTAGGATTTTTTGGTAATGTCACTACCACAAGGAGGCAAGGCATGGATTTTAACTTTACTCCCGATCAACTTGATCTGCAAAAAATGGTAAAAGATTTTGTCGCTAAAGAAATTACGCCTCACGCTTTGGAAATGGATAAAGAAGGCGTTGTTCCAGCAGATTTATGGAGGAAGCTGGATGAGGCAGGTTTGCTTAATTTGACAGTACCCGAAGAATATGATGGACCAGGTCTTGAGGCGCTTTCCATTGCACTTATTTATGAAGAACTAGGTAAAGGTTGTGCCGGCGTAGCTACTACTACAGCTGCGAATGCGTTGGCTTCCTATCCGGTTGTTCTGCTGGGAAGTGAAGAACAAAAACGCAAAATGTTTGACGTTATAAATGACGGGAAATTGGCTGCCTTTGCGCTGACTGAGCCAGGTGCCGGTTCTGATGCAGGAGCTGTTGCGACCACAGCTGTAAAAGACGGTGATGACTATATACTTAATGGCACTAAATGCTTTATTACAAATGGCGGTATTGCTGAAATCTACGTTATTTTTGCAAATACCCGCAAGACTGCTGGTATTCGTGGGTTAACTGCCTTTATTGTTGACCGTGGCACCCCGGGTTTCTCAGTAGGTAAAGAAGAAGAGAAGATGGGTATTAGGGCTTCCAACACCTGTGAATTGGTTTTGGAAAACGTACGTATTCCTGCCACTAATAGAATTGGTCGCGAGGGAGAAGGCTTTAAAATTGCCATGAAAACACTTGATGCTGCTAGGCCATTTGTTGGTGCAGTATCTGTAGGCTTAGCCCAAGCCGCCTTTGAATTGGCTGTCAAATATTCCAAAGAACGTGTACAATTTGATAAGCCAATTGCATCATTCCAACTTGTGCAGGCTATGTTGGCTGATATGGCTATGCAAATTGAAGCAGCCCGGTTATTGGTATACAAAGCCTGCTGGTTAAAAGACCAGGGAGTTTCTTATACTAAAGAATCAGCAATCGCCAAATGTTTCGCTGCCGATACTGCCATGAAGGTTACAACCGATGCTGTTCAAGTATTGGGCGGATATGGTTATTCTAAAGAATACCCAGCAGAAAAATACATGCGCGATGCCAAGATCATGCAAATTTATGAAGGCACTAATCAAATTCAACGTCTGGTAATTGCCAATAATATTCTATACTAATTTTATTTTGCTGCTTGACTTTCGTAGTTGACCGTAATATAATACATATGTGTTTAGGGACTATAGCTCAGTTGGTTATAGTACTACGTTACAAAAGCTAGTCTGTTTGTCTTATCTTAAATGTAAGGGGTAGTCCTTGCTACCCCCTTCTTATAATTTATATGGGGTTATAGCTCAGTTGGTTAGAGCGCTTCGTTGACATCGAAGAGGCCAGCGGTTCGAGTCCGTTTAACCCCACCAAAATCAAGCTTCGCAGATTTCTGCGAAGCTTATTATTTTGCTCAGGATAGGTAGATGTAGTCAGAGTTCCAGCACATGCCTTTGGGGGCATATTTTCTTAAGTGCTATTTTTGTTTACGATAGTTGAAGAATAGGTGAAAAGCTTATAAATCAATGGTGCCTAAAGAGTTATTTGTATAGAAAACACCGCTTTGTTTAGTAGGGAATTATGCAATTACTCAATTGAAAATGTGAAGGAGATTATGGTAATTAGAGAGAACCCAATAAAGTACCGTTTATGAACAGTTACTGTTTTTCGCTAGGAGGAAAAATGTCTAGTACTTTAGTTTATGTCATGTTGGTTTTAATGGATCTGTTTTTCTCAGGAGCCTTTATTACTGGGAAATTAGCCGTCATGGAATTTCCGGCATTTTCTTTAATTTTTTTTCGCTTTATTGTTGCTCTGCCGTTTATTTTTGCTGTTTTATACTGGAAAGAGCCTAAGCATCTTATTCCTGAAAAAGCAGATTGGCCCTGGCTGATTTTGCTCGGTGTTATTGGTACTTTTTTTTATCATGGGCTATTTTTCATCTGTCTAAAACACACAACAGCCATTAACTCTTCATTAATTGGCGCAACTAACCCAATGATTACGGCATTAATGGCGTATTTGTTTTGCCAGGAAAGAATGGGTTTGACCCAAGTAATCGGTATAGCACTTTCTTTTTTGGGAGTGGTTATGGTCGTAACAGACGGGGGGACTCTGTTTGCCAGGGGGATGCAGTTTAATCCGGGGGATGTCATGATGTTTCTTGCGGTATGCTGCATGGCAGTCTATTCATTAATTAGCAGACGTGTAATGCAGAGGCATGGATTATCGCCCATCATGATTACTGCTTATACCTTTTTGGTTTGTACGGTTGTATCTATCCCTTTTGTGTTATGGGAAAATCCCGCTACTTATTTGAATTCGGTCACCCTTGGCGGGTGGCTGGCAGTTTTGTATATGGCATTGTTCGCCTCTGTTGGCGGTTATTTATTCCAAATGATTGGGATTCAACAAATTGGAGCACCGCGAACCGCTGTCTTTATGAACCTCGTTCCAGTCTTTGCGATCGTGCAGTCCATTGTTTTTTTAGGTGAGCCCTTTAGCCTCGCCAAAGCATGTAGCACCCTGTTAATAATTCTTGGCGTTTATCTGACAACGCGTCCAGCGAATCCCAGATGTGAGGCTGAAAACGTCGACAACAAGCTATGAGGATTTCAGTAGACAGAGTTGGTAAATAAAAATATTTTTTAACACAAGTAGTAATCACCTGCGTGGGCATTTTAGTGGTTATTGGTTTAGGATACGAAAGAGACTTTATAAAACAGAGGTCTCGAGTACAAAACCCGGCATAGGAGATCGTCATACAACGCTTCGCCGCTGGCGCTTAACCTCCGTTTATGCATAACGGCCGCCTGTGCCTCCGTAGTGTTTATGCTCTGCACCCTCGTAACCACCCGGCCATTGCCGGAAAAAGCGTTCCGCAGGAGAAAATTGAAGTGAACCCGAAAATGGGAAGATGAAACAGAAAGCCTCCTATGGTAGGATGAAAATAACCTACTTTAGGAGGTTTTGCTATGCCTGG
>Ga0316604_10000632_pt1 | contig 39580 bp, 29 predicted proteins | sample OWC_soil_day20_C_FD_207650 | JGI IMG/M metagenome (GOLD analysis project Ga0316604, IMG submission 207650) | Wetland soil microbial communities from Old Woman Creek delta, Ohio, United States - OWC_soil_day20_CT | ecosystem: Environmental > Terrestrial > Soil > Wetlands | place: USA: Ohio... | reverse complement strand
TAATAACCGATTCATAGTTCAACTCGCGCAGCGCCCATACGGAATGAACCGAACAATAGTCGAATTCAATCCCTTGCCCGATCCGGATTGGCCCAGAACCAAGCACCATGACTTTCTTGCGCTCGGTAGTTTGCACTTCATCTTCCTGCGCGTAGGTCGAATAATAATACGGAGTCACTGCTTCAAATTCCGCCGCGCAAGTATCTACCATTTTGTAGCAAGGAAGAATATTTGCTTCGATGCGCATCTTTCGTACCGACTGCATATCTGAACCTGTTAATTCGGCAATCACCCGGTCGCCAAATCCCATTTTTTTGGCAGCAAAAAGCATGTCCGATTGCATCGGTTCGGCAGAAAGCCGCTTTTCCATACCTACAATGTTAGCAATTTTATGCAGGAAGAACCGGTCAACCTTGGTCACCGAATGAATTTCTTCAATGGAAATCTTCCGCCGTAATGCTTCGGCAATCAAAAATGCCCTTTCATCGTCGATCAAAGAAAGATGCTGACGAATTTCTTCATCCGGCAATGCCGCTAATTCCGGTATTGCTAAATGGTGCAGGCCAATTTCCAGAGACCGGATTGCTTTCAACAAAGCTCCTTCAAACGTCCGGTCAATCGACATGACTTCGCCGGTAGCCTTCATTTGGGTACCTAGCGTACGGTCAGCAAATACAAATTTATCAAACGGCCAGCGCGGGAATTTAACGACAACATAATCTAACGCCGGTTCAAAACACGCTTTGGTTTTCCGCGTCACTGCGTTCGTGATTTCATCCAACGTGTAACCAATGGCAATTTTACTGGCAACCTTGGCAATCGGGTAACCGGTCGCCTTGGAAGCCAACGCACTGGAACGGCTAACTCGCGGATTTACTTCGATAACATAATACTGTTTGCTGTGCGGATCGAGAGCATATTGGACGTTACAGCCACCTTCAATCCCCAAAGCGCGAATAATTTTCAAAGCCGCGCTGCGCAGCATCTGATATTCATGATCCGTCAGCGTTTGCGACGGGGCGACGACAATGCTGTCGCCGGTGTGAACACCAACCGGGTCAAAGTTTTCCATGTTACAAACCGTGATGCAGTTGTTTGCCGCATCGCGCATAACTTCATACTCGATTTCCTTCCAGCCCGCCACGCTTCGTTCAATCAAAGCCTGGCCAATCATGCTGTACTTAAGACCTAAGTTGAGAACGGTACGCAGCTCTTCGTCGTTATGGGCGATACCACCACCCGTTCCGCCCAGGGTGTAAGCAGGGCGAACAATCAGCGGATAGCCGATTTCGGCCGCAAATTTCAAGGCATCGTCTATGTTTTCAACAATCGTACTTTCCGGGATCGGCTGTCCGATCGATTGCATTGTTTCTTTGAACAGTTCCCTGTCTTCCGCTTTTTTGATCGCTTCCAACGGAGTTCCTAACAATTGCACATTGTATTTTTCTAAAATTCCGCGTTCGGCTAATTGAACCGCCATGTTCAAACCAACTTGACCGCCCAGAGTAGCTAATACCCCTTCCGGCCGTTCTCTTTCGATAACCTCGGCAATATATTCCGGCGTTAACGGTTCGATATAAACCCGGTCGGCAATATGAACATCGGTCATAATCGTCGCCGGATTGCTGTTTACGAGAATAACACGGATTCCTTCTTCTTTTAACGCTTGGCAAGCCTGCGTTCCGGCATAGTCAAATTCTGCGGCCTGGCCAATGACAATCGGACCGGAGCCAATAACAAGTACGGAATGTAACTCTTTTTTCTTCGGCATGACTACTCTCCTTTCCCCAACAACGTCATAAATTCATCAAACAAATAGGTATTATCGTCAGGGCCGGGAGATGCTTCCGGGTGGTATTGCACAGAGAAAATCGGCAGTTCAGTATGCCGCATTCCTTCGACCGTACCGTCATTCACGGCCCGGTGGGTCATAATAAACCCTTTATCGGTCAATGACTTTTCATCCACTGCATAGCCATGGTTTTGCGACGTAATATACACTCTGCCGGTGGCCAAATCCTTTACCGGGTGATTGGAGCCGCGATGGCCGAATTTCAATTTATAGGTATCGGCGCCAACCGACAACGCCAACAATTGGTGGCCCAGGCAAATTCCAAAAATCGGTTTTTTGCCAATCAACTGCTTGATGACTTCAATCGAACCCGGAACATCTTTAGGGTCGCCAGGCCCATTCGAGAGGAAGATGCCATCCGGGTTCATGGCAAGGATCGTCCTAGCGTCCGTGTCAGCCGGAACAACCGTCAAACTGCAGCCGCTACGGAATAATGCATTTAAAATATTGCGTTTAATGCCGAAATCCATAACGACAACCCGAGGTCCATCCTGGGGCATTTGATAAATTTCTGAAGTCGTGACTTCCGCTACGACATCTTTCTTAACCGGAAGCGCCAGATAACGATCAATGGTTTCCTGTCCGGCAGTTTGCGGCACAATAACGCCATTCATAGTACCATGCGAACGGATCAAACGGGTGATTGCCCTCGTATCGACACCATAAATGCAAGGAATATTTCGTGCAGTTAAATACTCCGGCAAACTGTTTTCCATTTGCCAATTACTCGGTTCCCCGCATAATTCACTGATCACAAATCCTCGCACATACGAACGGCGGGATTGGTCAAATAAATCCGCAACCCCATAATTCCCGATTAATGGGTATGTCAGCGTTACAATCTGTCCCGCATAGGAAGGATCAGTCAAAATTTCCTGATAGCCGGTCATCCCGGTATTAAATACGACTTCGCCTATCGCTTCTGTTTCTGTCAGCAAATTCCCGTAAAAAACACTTCCGTCTGCCAACACTAATTTTCCCTTCATTGCAGCACCTCACCATTGCACATCACAAATTTACCAGCCACAACTGTGGCTATTGCTTTACCTTTTAGTTTAACACCATCAAAGGGGGAATGTCTTGCTTTTGTCCTAAATTTTTTGGCATCGACTTGCCATTCTTTATCCGGATCAAAAAGCACAATGTCCGCCGGATGGCCAACCTGTAAGGTCCCTGCCTCCAAACCCAATATCCGGGCCGGCGTGCTGCTCATGCGGGCGACAATATCCGGTAACGACATAAATCCACCATGGTACAGCGTAGTCATAATCACGCCAAGCGCCGTCTCTAACCCGGGAAATCCGCTGGGCGCATACCGAAACTCGACATCTTTTTCTTCAAATGCATGCGGCGCATGATCTGTCGCAATGACATCAATCGTCCCATCTTGCAAGCCTTCCCGTACGGCAGCAACATGCTCCGCGGAACGCAGGGGCGGGTTTACTTTGAAAGCAGTGTTGAAACCGGTTAACGCTTCATCGGTAAAATAAAGATGATGCGGAGTCGTCTCAGCAGTAACCCGGACACCACGCTCTTTCGCTTTGCGAATTAATTCCACAGCGCCCTTTGTACTAACATGGGCGATATGGATACGGGAACCAACATATTCGGCCATCAGCAAATCCCTGGCTACGGCAATGTCTTCCGCCACTGCCGGCCGCCCTTTCATTCCCAGCATTGCCGATACCGCACCTTCATGCATGACCCCATCTTCGACCAGGGTTTCATCTTCGGCATGCGAGATCAGCAACCCGTCAAAAATACTGATGTATTCCATGGCAGTCCGTAATAATTGGCTGTTGCTGATATACCGTCCGTCATCGGAAAAAGCGACTGCACCCGCGGCCAACATATCCCCGATTTCTGCTAATTCCTGCCCTGCCAGTCCTTTACTTACAGCACCGATCGTTTTTACATGGACAACCCCAGTTTCTTGCGCCCGGCGGTTCACGCCGGCAACCAAAATTGCACTGTCAATCACCGGTTTCGTATTCGCCATGCAGGCTATTGTCGTAAAACCGCCGGCAGCCGCCGCACGGGTTCCGGATGCAATATCTTCTTTTGCCTCCAGCCCTGGTTCACGCAGATGTGTATGCATATCAATAAAACCAGGAGCGACGACCAGACCATCCGCTTGGAAAACTTCCGCACCTTCGCATTGAATGTTTGCGCCAATTTCAACAATTTGGTCATTCTCGATTAAAACATCGCCAATCATATCTGTATTATCTTCCGGATTGATAATCCTGCCGCCTTTAATTAATTGTTTCAACTTGGCTTCCTCCCATCAGCATCAAATATAATGCCGCCATTCGCACGGCCAAACCGTTTTTCACCTGTTCCGCAATAACCGATTGCTCGCCGTAAGCAATATCGGCCGCTATTTCCAGCCCCCGGTTCATTGGACCCGGATGCATGAGAAGCGCATCCGGTTTCGCTAACGCAAGGCGTGCAGAATTCACGCCAAAAATACGTGCATACTCACGCGCCGAAGGGAATAAGCCTTTTTGCTGGCGTTCCCGCTGAATTCGCAAAACGTTCACCACATCAGCACCATCCAAGGCTTCTTCAACCCGTTTATGGACTTGGACACCAAGCGCATCAATATCCCGTGGCAATAAAGTTTGCGGGCCGGCCAAGTGGACTTGTGCCCCCAATTTACTCAATCCCCAAATATTGGATCGCGCAACCCGGCTATGTAAAATGTCACCGATAATTGCCACTTTTAACCCTTGAAGCGTTCCTTTCTTTTCCCGGATCGTAAACATATCCAGCAACCCTTGGGTCGGGTGCTCATGCGCCCCGTCGCCGGCATTGATTATCAGCGGTTTAACAATCCCCGCAGCAAACTGAGCCGCTCCTTCCGCCGCATGCCGCATAATGATCAAATCGACACCCATGGCTTCTACGGTCAACAGCGTATCTCTCAGGCTTTCCCCTTTCACCACGCTGCTGGCACTCGTTGTAATATTGCATACATCAGCACCTAAATATTTTCCCGCCAGCTCAAAAGAGGTCCGGGTTCGCGTGCTTGGTTCAAAAAATAAATTAATCACTGCTTTGCCTCGCAATGTCGGCACCTTTTTAATATCCCTGTCAATGATCGTTTTCATTTCCCGGGCAGTATCCAATATCAATTGGATTTCCGCTGCGGTCATGTTCTGCAATCCCAGCAAATCCTTGCCCCGCAAACTTACATCACTTTTTCCCACAATAGCCCTCCTCTGCTAAAATACATTGAAATAAAAAAACTCCTCCCCGTGTTCGCGCGGGCAAGGAGATACTGTTTATATCCTTGCCGGCCTCACGGGACCAAATTAAAGGATAGTCATATTGTTTTTGAACATAAAGAAAGCCTTTTGCTGTGAGGATGTAGCAAGAAGGCAATGATTATCAATCGCAATTCAGCTCCTTACCAGCCTCACAGGACTGGTTTAAAGGCCTTATCATATTATGTGTAGTATACTCGCTATCCGGTTACTTGTCAATCTGCTGCAATAAAATTCACCATATAACAAGAAGCAGTTGGTGCAGAAAATGACACAATTGACTCAGTGGACCATCATGCTAAATCAGGTCATCAGCAGCAACGGCTGTTCCAACAATTCGCGGATGCGGGCCATAAATTTCGCCGCTGTCACTTCATCGACTACTGCCGGATCAAAAGATAGACATAAATTCATCATCGGTTGAATTGCCATTTCATCATTGATAGCAACCGGCCGTTTTACGATACGGCACATTCCTAGACTCGCACTTTCATTTGCAGGAATTTCCGGCGTAAATTGGTCAACGCCAAACATACCAAGGTTAGCTACGGAAAAAGTTCCGCCGTTCAAATCATCCGGCAATAAATTTCCTTCATGTGCTTTTTTGGCAAAATTCAGGATATCATGCCGTATGGTCCTCAGTGATTTTTGTTGTGCATTTTTTATCACCGGAACAACCACCCCATGCGCCAAAGAAATAGCCACGCCAATATTCACAGCATCCTGCTCCATGATTTGACCGTCAACCAAACCGGTGTTCACAGCTTTAAATTCCGTTAAAGCCTGCGCTGCACATTGAATTACAAATTCAGTAAACGAATAATTTCCACCGGTAATTTTCGTCAATTCGGCCTTTAACTCGGTAACAGCCGTCATATTGACTTCCACCAAGATAGTAACCCCTCGTTTTGATGCAGCAACATTCGTTGTCATACAATACTTCCCCCTCGTCGTAATTTATCATTCGCACGCTGAGCAAAATTATCATATGATTTTCCCGGTTGTTCGACAGCCAAACCCTCGTGAAAGGATTATTGAGAACAACAAAATTAAAATTGAATGTAAATTCTAATTATTTAGTTATATTCGCGCTATCGGTTCAAAAATCCTTTACTAGCCTCTACAGACGATTCGAACTAAGTTCGAGTGTTATAGCCTGTTGATCCCCGACCTAAGAGGGCGGGGTCCCTGTGCCCTGTGGGTATTACAGGCTGTTAACGAGATAAAGCCTTTTTCACAATTTCTTATTTCTTTTTTTGCCCTTGTTTCTCCTTATACCCTAAATAACGCTGCCGCCCTTCCTCAAACAGCCTTCGTTCTTCATCAGTCGTAATTTCCAATGACGGCACCGGTGTTGTATTTCCATTTTTATCTAATGCTACCATTGTAAAAAATGCTGTCAATGCAAGTTGGGGCGGTTCTTCTTTGTCAAAATCCTCTACGAAAACCGTAACCAAGATTTCCATAGAGCTTTTGCCTACAAATGTTATTTTCGCATCGCACATTACCAGATTGCCGATATGGATGGGCAGATGAAATTCCAATTCATCCACCCTTGCTGTTACGGTATTCATCCGGGCGTGCCGAAATGCTACTATCCCGGCGGCATTATCCATCAGTTTCATAATTTCGCCGCCGTGTACGTTGCCGGCTATATTTGCATGTTCAGGCTGCATCAGGCTCCCTATATTTACTTTCGATTGTTCAACTGTTTTTGATTTCATGTGACAACTCCTTGTATAAAAATTATTTGCTATATTATGACCGTCTACTCAGCGCCTGGCTCGCAAACACTTTTCGTTGCAAACCGCACGCCAATGTTAAAGGCTTTTTCACAGTCTTTCGGAAATACTTCCTGACGTCGTTTCGCCTTTTTTTCTGAATCAAAAGCGGTTACAACGTATTTGGAGTAATCATCAAACTGATGGGTATCGGTAACAAAAAGAGATACTGTTGACCCAAACGTTCTCTCCAGCGCTATTTCCATCAGCCTTAAATGGTGTTCGTATCCCATCTCAATCATTTGTCCGTGGTTCACATTCATCGTATAGATAAAAGCTGTCCGTATCTTTTTTCGGAAAAGGGTGGAATAATTCTCGTCATACACTAAGTATTGAAATATTAATCGTTCCAGAAACGATCTCATCTCGCCGGTAGCCGCTCCTAGGTAGATGGGAGATCCAAAAATGATTGCATCAGCTTGTTCAACTTTTTCCAATATTGGCGTTAATTCATCTTTATATGCACATTTCCCATAACTTTTCCCATCTTTTAGTTTGCAGGCAAAACAGCTTACACATCCTTTGTAGGTAAGGTCGTAAAGATGGATAAATTCTGTTGTAGCCCCTTTTGCGGTTGCCCCTTCCAATGCCTTATGCAATAAAATTGCCGTATTGCCGTTTTTTCTGGGACTACCGTTAATAGCCAATACATGCATTAAAATCCCTCCCTTCATACGGCTTAAATGGATTATCACCTTGTCAGTATATATAGCCTTTCATCGAACTATTCACCATACGACAGCAGTACTCCGCATTCGAAGTCTATAGGATGATTTTACCATTATTCCTATCTCGTTTCTACAAAATATAATGATAACATGACACAATAGCAGAAAAATGATAAAATGTTTTCATGAAACCTTTACAGAAAGCTATTTTTATTTGATTAACAAGAGGAGTGTGAAGGAATGAAACTAACAGAAGTCAAAGAAATAGCCAAAGGAATGGGGATTAGTCCAAAGAGAATGAATAAATCCCAAATTATTCGACAGATTCAAACCCAAGAAGGGAATTCCCCTTGTTTTGACACATCTATGAGGAACTGCGGACAAGAAGATTGCCTCTGGCGAGACGATTGCACTTGCATCTAGTACCGATTTGCATTCTAAAATATCCAATTCTAATTTAACTTTATATGGTAATATTATTATAAACAAAGGCACGCCATTACAGCGTGTCTTATTTTTTTGCTAAAACAATCCCGTTTTTTTGAAGACAATACTCGAAGGAGCGTTCGGCAATATCCGGCTGACAAAAAAAGAACCAGTTTGCTATGCTGGTTCCTTGATAATTTTAAAAAAGAAGGTTGCGTCTATTGCTCGAACCATTGATACATTATATAGGCATCCACGAATCCTTTTTCTTTGTGATTATATGCATTACGCAAAACACCCACTTTACTAAAACCGCATTTTTCCCAAAGTTTAATAGCGTTTAGATTTGTCGATACAACAAAATTATACTGCATACCTTTGAAACCCATCAATTTCGCCTCGTTCAGCGAATGTTCACACATTACTTTTCCGATACCTTCTCCCCGAGCATTTGTTTCGACCACATATCCGGCATTGCAAATATGTGAACCAAGACCGGGTTGATTCGGTTTTATAAAATAAGTACCTACAATTTGATCATTTTTTAAGGCAACATACGTTGTCATAGGAACTTCCAGCCAGACAATTCTCGCCTCTTCTTTTTGCATATCTGGCGAAAAAACATAAGTATCACCTTTCGAAAAAACTTCTTGCAGAATAGGCCATATTTCGTCAAAATCACAATCTGCCGCTTTTCTTATTGCAATCATTCGTTCCATCCTCCGTCCTTTTTATAGGCTATTCTACAAATAATCAGCATCCTCCTCCCTATGAGGACTCAACAGTTTCTTCTATCCGCTTGATAGAAAAGCACCGCTGCATAACTATTTTTTAACCCGTTCCCAACTGGTTTTTCAAGTAGGATGGTGCGTCCAAAACGATAAAACAAAAAAAGAACCAGCATTTTTACTGGTTCTCTGATGATCAAATAGTATCTTCAAAGCGAGTGTTTCCGCACTTCTTAGGTGCTTCACTAAGATCTGATTGGTGCGGTAGAGTGGATTTGAACCACCACGAGGTTGCCCCCGCCAGCCCCTCAAGCTGGGTTAACGCCAGATACCCCCAATAATCAAAAAGAAAATTTCGGATATCTATGCATTACAAGCACTTGAGCCGCACGACAATAGATACTATTCAATTAGGGAACCAGCTCTTCACACATCGGATGACTTGTCTGCTTCTTAAGCATACTTCGACTAGATGGCATGATCAATGGATATTATTAGAAATAATTTTCAACACTAGTATAAATACTATATACAATGCATAATTATTCTCACATTTTATGAATAATTTCACATCAGCAGTTCATCCACGATTTTCAAGATCTTCTTGCGATTGTTTTTTCCATTTTTATCGCGACCATTATGCACAATTATGTGTACAGTTTTCGTGTTGGGCAATACACAACAAACAAATACAATTCCATCGGCCTGCTACTCGGACATAGATTAAGTCGCTGACAACTGCTTCTACGGAATATTCCTTCTGCAATTCCCGGCTCAGTTCATTTTTAATATCTGCTTTCTCATGGGTTTATATTGAGCCACGGGGTACATATAAACTGATCCTATTCGTTTAATGACCATACAGACACATTCTCTTGCAGTTTTTTTATTTTTGTTTCATATTCTTCAGACGTTAGCCTAATTTCCTTCAAAGATTCGATTTGCGCTATTGTTGTCATAGAAATAGGCTCTTTGGATCTTTTGTTAGCATCCTTTAAATTTTCTGGATTTTCTTTAAGTTCTTTAGCCATTGATTCGAATAAGGACACAGATTGAATATTTTTAGGAATAATATAAAAACTAGCTTCAGCTACATAAATCTCATTTATAAAATTTTTGTAAATAATATGTACAGTCAATGTAATATTGTATCTTAAGCACTCCGCGTTTTTAACATTCATCGGTGAAAACGCAAATATTGGACTACAAAAGTTATTAATTGTTTTTACAACTTCTTTATATTCACCACAAATATTGGACGTTAATCTAACTTCCTCTTGTTGATCAGAACGCAACAATGAAACCCTTGTCGTTGGATATTTATCAATGGTATACATCTCTGAATTTTCCAAAGTAGCATAAATAGCAAGATCATTTGCAGGTTGTTTCCCATAATTTTCAATATTTACCATGATATTAAACGGCAATCGCCATTTTTCTTCATTCTCTATGTATTCTGGAGACCACAGCTTTATTTCTTGAATACTATTCACAGTTATATGCGGTCTAAATGTCTCTTGCCTGTTTATCTTGGCTTCTTGCAACATTTTTTCAGTTACTGACACATTTTTCATAGTTCTAATGGCTGTTATTAATGCCGCAAGTGCCGTAACTAGAGAAATAACTAGAGTCCAATTAATGTTTTTTAAAATATCTGGCATTCGTCCTACTCCTCTCATTAAATGGAAAAATTCTCCAAATTACCTGATAGTCCTTTAAAAATAACGAACCGACAATTCGTGCCGTAAAATTTTTATAAAACTTGAAGAAGTTTGTTTTAATTTGATGAAAACTGAATTGACAAACTGGCTCTTGCTCTAGGAAGCACAAGAAATATATTCTAGGTATTTACATTACATTTAAAATCTACCAGAAAGAATTAAGAATTTCACCAGAGCAGAGGATAGTTCTGATTTCCTTCTTAAAGCTCGCTTAGAATGGGAAGCCTTTAAGCTGAAGGAAGAAATAGAAAAGAAAAAATAAGCAAGAGTAGTTTTCATTCATAACGCAAAAGAAAACCCGCAGGAATTCAGTGGGTCTTCTTTTGTTTAAAAATCCGGCTTAGACCCATTAATAATAAATCCATTTATTACCAATTAGGTAATTACGTCCCCAAATATTTTACGGCCATTTGCTCGATAAAAATTGGGATCATCTTTGTCAACATCATATCCTTTAATCCATTTCTTCTCCTTAAATATATCCAATATTTTTTTATTAGCGATATTGTTTTCAAACTTAGGACGACCCAAATTAAACAAACTTAAAAACTTACTCATTCCTAAAATTTGAAGATACTCTTTTGCCTGTTTCGTATTCATGTTCGGCAAGCACAATACAAATAATTCCATTTTCGTTTCTGTTGCGAGTCGGGTTCCGACAAACAACTTGGAAAGTAATTCAAAAGGAATAACGTATTCTAAAGCTATAATTTCAGTAATATGTTTTATCGTTATATACTCAATCATCTTATTGACATCATCACTTTCCTGCTGAAAAGTCTTAAATAGAAACGGTATATCTTTTTCGTCAAGATTATGCTCAAGTATGTGCAACTTAACAGTGTCTGAGTACCTTTTGTTTTGTATTGATATTCTATTTGTAGTAAATTTTAGTAAATCAATTTTAAATTTATCATCGACATCTCCATCTATTATTAAAAGCATTTCATCTATATCAAAATTTTCCTCATTAATAACTTCTTTATTGTATTTGACGATATTTTTCGTAATGAACAATACTAACTGATCCGGATAATTTTCACGGATAAAAGCTAAATTCTCAGCGGTCATTCTTATGACACCAATTTCAATGAGAATCTTAATTTTTTCTACTTCCACTTCTTGGTACGAGAAATAATCATATACAAGCTTTAAGCTTGAAAAGATTGTTTTATATCTTTCATTCAACAGTTGGTTGCAAGTAACGATGGCTTTCACGAACTTTGATTTATTTTCTTCCCCATACTTGTTAACAATTGATTTATAGTTAAAACTAAGTTTATCACTGTTATTATTAATAAACTCAATTAAAAACGAATCTAACCCTTGTCCATTTTGAAAGAAATAGTCTAGTATATTGTCCTCGGAATATTTAACCAACTGATGCTGTAATAATAAACTCCACAATTCTACATTCACAACATCGCTGATACATTCAACTACTGTTTGCAGTAAGCTAATATACTGTCTTTTATTATCAATATCAATTTCTGTACTGTTAAGTATTTTAAGAACTGCTGGTTCTTCATCGTTAATATGCTTCTCGCAATTTTCAATAATAATTCCAACGTAATGGTTAATATTTTCGTTCACATATAAAGCTAAACTTTCATCCGGCATCGTAGAAATCAACGTATAGTTTTTAGTTTTGAAATCATCACTTTTTGCCAATTTATAAACCTTTTCAAGCATCAAAGAAATAAGTGCAAACGTTAGCTGATATTGTCGGTTCTTATATACTGCATAAAAAAGTTTTTTGTTTGATGTACTAAAATCAATCGAAGTAAAACAAACATCAAGTGTAGTAAACCCTTCTATAATTTTATCGACGTCCGGGGTATCGATAGCCAAAAAATTTGGGTCTTCAGATATAAATGTTGTTAAACAATTACTTTCGTTTAATGCTCTGATGTCTGCCTCAGGCGACCAATATAGGGTATTTATAACATACTGTTTTTTCTGTGCATAACTAAAATCACTTTCAGTGATAATACATTTCAAAATACTAGGCCATAATTGATTTATTGTTTCAGTAAATACGCCAGTCTCTATCTGCGACTGTAAAAACTCACCAATAAACTTATAGTTCTTGGTTTTCTCTAATTGCTGGAGGAACCTTACCAGATATACGGTGTTTCTTTGCTTGGTTTTTAAAAGATAAGACAACAAATCAATGTTGAGGATTTCCTCATGGTCGAAATCGACAACATTCAATCTCGAAAGAACTAATTGAGGATTTTGAAGAGAATACGAGTATTCCTTTGGCGTTTCATCCGCAATGCTACGCAGAAAGATCTTATCTATCCGGCTTAGACTGTTCTCATAAAAATAAGTCATGTAATCAGGATATGTTTCATCAATATATCCATTTCGCACCAAATATTTTATAAGAGGAAAATATTGGCTTGCTCTAATTTCTTCAAAATTGTTTTCTTGGCCAATTTGATTGGTAAATTTTACATTAAATATGATTTCAATGTTTTCTTTGTGTATAAGCTCCTTTAATCGATTGTTATGGGCAATCAACTTATTATTGTTCAATTTTTGAATTTCAGCTTCAAGTTGTTCAATTTGATCACCGGTTTTTCGTTCAATCGCTTCCTTACGTTCAATGTAATCAGGATTTTGCGATAGTTTTGTAAATTCGCTTGTTATATTGATTTCTGGATTGCCACGAGCAGGATTATATATAGTTGCATTAGCAGAGTTATTCTTTATAGCTTTAACCAACTGCGCTCGTGTTTTAAATTCTGATACATTTCTTCCTGCAACGCTATGTATATTATGATTTAATAGCAAAAAAACCGAATCAAGTTCTTCAATTGAAGCAAGCAATTCATTCTTTGCCAATCGAAGCTTCTCTTGTTTTTTTTCAATCTCCATATTAATTTTTTCTACTGTTTGTTTTATAATTTCAGGTTTACTTTCAAATAAAGCATGTACAAAACCCATTCCAAGCTGCAATTCATTAAAATCTTTTGGAAAAATATTTTTATAAGCAATCATTGCTAGGAGTTTATTGCTATTAGGTTCTGTAGAGTGTATGCGATTATGATAAATGACAAACTCGTTGTATATGTTTTTTAACATCCTCATGTCATCAACGTATAATGATAAACCTTGCAAAAAATTTTCGTCAATTTTTTGAAATGTCCCCTCCTGCTTGAAGTGCTCAATAAATTGGTCATATGAATTAGAACCGTCAATAACAGGTACAATAGGTAGAATAAAATCAAAAAACTTCGTCCGATCTTTTGATACGAAAATATCATCCCTCAATAAGTAGAAAAAACGAATCGGCCTTTTCCTTTTATTGTTTACAAGAGTATTGATCTCTCTTAGCTTTTCAAAAATTCTGGTTACGTCATATCTGTCCATATCCTCGAAAACAATTACATGTGCATCAGAATTTTCAAATAGATATAACACCTCATTGAGGTATTTATCAAAATAGGATTCATCGCTTTCCTCAAATATTTCAATTTCATTACCTTGCAACTTCACTTTTTTAAAAATGTTTTTGTTTTTTTGAATTTTAATAATAGAATATAACGCTAATCCAAAAAAGAAAGTACAAACAATTCCACTCGGTAGAAGCCATGCACTATTTGTAGTCCACAATAAGTAGTTTTTAAGCCACTCCACAGATAATATCGAAACAAATTGGCACCAATCCTTAAAATCGCCTATGTACATAGCAAAAATCACAAATATTGTTATGAACGTAGCACTCGTTGCAATTTCAAAAGTAGATGCTTTTTGTTTTACCTTAAAATTAGTCTGCGGAATTTTCTCCGGATCAATTTGATGAATAAGCTGATTGATAATTTTTCCTTCTAACACAGCCTCAATATTTTGCGTAGTTGTCGTATTCGACTCAGTTGATTCAAAATGAGCAAGGGAAATGTTCATAAAACAGATTTCCCCATGTTTGTTTTTATAAGTTTCAATTACACTACTTTTACCTGAGCTGTAGGCTCCGGATATTGCAATATTTCTAATATCATCATTTTTGAAAACAAAATCTAATGCGTCGTTATATACATTTAAATCCACATTTTTAATTGGGGTAAGTTTTTGAAAGTTATAATTATTTTTGACCATTGAAATCCCTCCCATGGGTGGTTCTTTGATCTACCTTTACATTTCACAAGTCAATCCCATTTTTGCAAACAAAAAACCACTAACTGAATAAAATAAAAATTCAGGTTAGCGGTTATCGCCTATTATTTAACGATCCCATAGCCATGCCCAGTTCTAGAACAGAGCATCCTGAAATAAGCTGCAGGTTGATTGCTATGATCACTAGTGTTTCTAAAATAATCTTTCAATAAATAAATCATTTTGGGGTTGAATATACATTTATTACATATAATTATACTGGAAAAGTTATGTCAGTGCAATATAAAAAGATTTAATACAGCTCGACCTATTTTGGTTTTCTTCGCTCCATTTGCCACAAGCCTACTAGAACATTGGTAGTTCGTTTATTCATTCTATGGGTCAGGTTTATCAGTATATATTACACTGTAGTATATCAACAAATATTCCAAGTCGGTTATCACTATCAATCATAGTACTGTTTTACAATCTACGGTACTCTTTTGTACACATTATTAGCAAGCTCAAGACCGCCTCTTGCTTATCTGTAAGTACCTAGTTGGGAATCCCAAACAACACCCCCCTAACAAAAAAAGAAGGCTTTTGCCCTCTTATAGATTAATTGTCATGTATACTTTATCATCTAGTTCATCCTGAGTAATGCCTATATATCGCTTCGTTATTGCCGGTGTTGAGTGATTTAAACATTCCATAATGTACGCAATATCAATGCCTTGCCTCAGTGCATGATACGCGAATGTTTTTCGCATTGTGTGTGTCCCAACATTTTCGTCTACTTTAGCAAATACCGCTGCCTCGTTAATGATACGCCATACTTGAACTGCCGATATAGCCTTGTCACCCTTGCGACTAGGAAACAATACCCCTGTAGCAATTCCAGTATGTCCTAAATAGGCTTTAATTGCCTTCTTTGTAGCATCCCCTAGAGCAAACTGTTTGACCTTGCCCGTCTTATTTTCTCTCAGCGTTATTCTATTTTTACCTTTGACATCCTCCACCGTTAAGCTTAACAGATCGCTAACCCTTAACCCTGAGTTGATACCAATGACAAACAACAAATAATCCCGTTCGTTATGCTTTAATAAATAATCCTTTATCTTGTTGAGTTTTTTTAAATCACGAATGGGTTCGACCTTAATACATGCACCTTTTTCGATGCTCATAATCAACATCTCCAATGCAATTTTTTATGCGTTTATTATAATAAAACATTGCATTATTTTCAAGGCAATTGTTATGCCCAATAGAAGAAACGCTGTTTAATATAGGTATCATAATGGTTCATAGGCAATTATTCAATGTAATGATTTATCTAAAAGATTACATTGAAGTTAGGAATATTATAGTAAAATACTCAGATATAAAACTTACCATACCATATACGAATGTCAGCACATAATGAACAACATTCATGACAAATGATAGCCATTTTCATCAGATGGTATAGATTTAAAGCTGAACAATCCTTATTTACTTATTATCTATTGCTATAAAATTTCTTTTAACATCATCTTATGCACTAAGCAATATCTCAAACTCTTCCTTCGTTAGATACTTATACTCAGCCCCTTGGATAGGCAAATTGCTTAATACTGTTACCGTACAGTCATTTCTCAGCACCCTTGCTCTACCCACAGCCTGTATCAATTCCGTTTCGATCAAGAACAATTGGATTTCTTGCAATATATCATCATTAGAAAACGTATTGAAATAAAACTCGAAGCCATTGCGTTTTACCTTTGTATACTGCATAGATGTTCTAGTGTCATTCAACCTGGGCTTCTTCCCTAATGCATTGGCATACAACAAATAAGTCACAGGATTAACATGGGGGGTCCCTATGACGGCAATGTTCTCTCCCTTGAAACTATCCAGTCCTGCTGTAGCACCAAAATTAGCAATTACATTGTCAAATGTCTCCGCATAGTCCTTGTAGGTGATGATCGGTTTGCCTTGGGTTAGTGCTTTTGCCAATTTCCTTAAGTTATCATCCTTGTTCATCTGGTATCTGCTGAATGATCTTTGAGGGTATTGCCGGATGCTGCCCTTTGTTTCCACCTGCCCAATATCAATAAATTCCAATCGATCTCCAAACATGAGCTTGCAAATATACTCATTCGCTGTTGCACTCATTATGATTATTTTGTTTTTCTCTGGCAGTTCTCGTTTGACAATATAATGGAAAATCACCTTGCCGGTGTCCTCCACAGTATACCGGACAAAGTGACTGCAATTCAGAAATCCCAAGACATTACTATTAATGTCATTACTATTGACTATTTCTTCTAATTTGGATGTTTTTATTCCCCCATAAGAAGGCATTTGATACACAAGACCATCCCCGGCCATTTTTGCAAAATTCATTATGGATTCCAACGTATGTATGGTATCAATACAACAGCACTCCCTTGCCATTGTTTCAATATCATCTAATGTTGTTTGATGAACCGGTAACAATGTACTTATGATATCTTCATCAATAATAATTGTATCATTCCTCTTCTTCATGGATAGCAATTTATCATGTGTAGTAAGGATTGTTCCGAACGAAACCTCGGCATCCTTGGCTTTCCGTAAATACTCAATATATTCTTGCTTTCCTTCTTTCGCCATCTTCTGAATATATTGGTTCGCCATCATGTAACTGCCCACAGAGTACAAATACTTTACTCTATCATCATCTGGTATTTTAGGCGTTACTTTATGCTTCACCTTCATTCTGCCTGATACCTCATCCTTCAGATTATGTGTGGGAATGGCAATCGTAACATTTTCGAGGTTTAAGTATAGCTCCGTTTTACCGATCCCTGTAGGTGCCTTGATGACATATATCTTGTGTTCTTTGGATTCCAACGCTTTCTGAAATTGTTCCCTCAGTTCTTCCTCTGCTTGTTGCAAAGATTTCACTTCAGGAGTACTAATAACTCTCACATGCCCCTTCGCTAACTTCACTTGATCAATCATGTTATTCGTATGTTCGCATTTTTTCTCATAGGGGCAGAAATTTTCACAACGCATAGGGAAATAGTTTAGTCTGACAAAAGTATTACAATCGTATTGCCATTTTTCCATATCATAAGGTTCAATGTCCTGTTCATTCCATTTCTTCAGAGCATCAAAGAATTGTGTTCGTCCTCCTTTAATCATTAAAAGATTCGTTGCTACCCCCATGCGTTCATGATGTTCGAGCCTAATACCTGCCTCTGAAAAATCTTCCCATAGTGCACAGTTTTCCTTCAGAGTAGCAAAACTAAAGTCCTCGATGAGTTCCCTTCGTTCCAACTTTTCATTCACTACAGAATACTTTCTCGGGGCTTTAGTAGTTCCGGTATTACTTTTATTGCCGGCACAGAAGTAAAACGAATGTATCAAATTTGAAGATTTGGAAGGGGGAGCTATATATACATTATCTATAGGAGTCCCCGCGGTTTCTTCAAATTTGACCATTTCCATCGGTACCATTTTAGGCAAGCCATTAACCATATCCAGCCCCACCTGCTGGCAGTAGCTTGTGATTTCCCTAGAAGCATTGGTGCTATCTGTATCATTGATGTATCGGCATAGTACCTTCAGCAAATCTACGGGGTTTATTCTGCCATCATAGTTTTCATATAACAAAACTTTTCCACCATAAAACATTCGGCTGGCATCCTTGCAACTTTTATCTGATTCCCGAAACATCCGCATGAGTGCCAATTGAATCAATGTTCGCACCCTGTAATCCGTAACCTCGGTATCATTGCAAAAAAACACCCTGAACTTGTTATTGTTGATACTGCTGAAGGTACTGTAAATAAAACACGGCAAAATCCCATAGTTATCGCAGCGTTCTAATACTTCCTCTACGGAAATCCCTTCATCAAAATCCAATCCGAACAACTGCTGACTAACCCATGTATCATTTGTCCGTTTGTTATCCCGAAACACAGCGGGGGAAAAGGTTCTTCCATAGGGCTGCACTAGTCGTTCAGCAATAGTCCTTACCGGCAGTTCCTCCGTTAATCCTGCCATTCTCTTGGTTATTGCTTTTACTTCCTCTTTATCCGGCTTAACCGAGTAATTCTTGCTATCCATAGTGCATCGTATCATTAACATTATCCATCCTTTCGATTTGTAATGAATTTTCTGATAACTAAAAATGGGCATAAAAAAAGAGCCTAAAGACTGTTAAGTCTCATAGGCTCCGTTGTGTTCCCTTATGCAGTTGTGAGATTGCTATACCTTGATCCCTGTTGTCAATCGAATATGCTGCCTTTCCTCAGTTGTTGGATGATTACCCCCAATGATATCCAAAAGAATATCTTTTGATATGCCGGTAATTGTGGTCAGTTCACCCCAGAGAAAATCATGTATCCGCATAAACATTTCAAACGGATGGGCATTGGGAGATATTTCGGGTTTCTTGCGTCGTGTTCTAGTAACCTTGGCTGGTCTAGGAAAGAATTCTCGTTCTGTTGCCGGCTCTTCACTTGGTTCGGGATATGTATCCCTATTTTTTCCCCTCCCTCCATAAAATCACCTCCTTTGCCATGAACTACAACTTTGCCAAAAAAATAAAAAATACACCTTCTCAAAGGTGCATAATTACTGGGTTTATAAGGTTTAAAGTGCTTCTACACTACCGTTTTGATAGTTTGATATGGGTCAGAAAGATTGTCCCGAATAAAACGGATGATTTTAGTGTTGGCTTTCCTGGTTCCCTTCTCAACACTGGCGTAATAATTTTTACTCACCCCCAACTTATCAGCCATTTGTTGTTGGTTAAGTTTTCCCTTTTTCCTGTACTCCTTCAGCTTACCGATCGCTTCTTTGGAATTCATCTCCTCACGGAAAAATCCCCCGCACTCACAAAATAATCCCAAAACATCTACACAGTAAAATTCGGCTTGCTTACCGCATTCATTACAACTCAGTTCAAATTTTTTGTTACTGGCGAAATTCCTTTTTGTGGTATCATATGCTTCTTTGTTGATCACTTGGTTATCTTCTTGGTACAAAACAATTAACTGCCAATATCCACAGGACTTGCATTGGTAGTGCTGATCATGTTCAGATTGGAATTCCCTACCACACTTCGGACAAATATATGTATACATAACATCACTCCTTACTTTTTTTATCAAACTAATTCCTTCGGATTTACCTCATATAACCTAGCCATTTTGATTACGAGTTCCTGAGTGGGGTTGACAGACAGGTTCTCAATCACGGATAAATAAGATCTACTAATACCTAATAATTCCGCAGCATCTGATTGTGATAAAAAACATCTCATCCTTGCCTTCTTGTAAATACTCAAAACTGCCATTGCAAATCATCTCCTTTGAATTTTTTTTAATAAATGGGAATAAAAAAACGCCGACCTATCCGGGATGTTTCCCGAATAAATCAGCGAATTTTCGAAACTGAAAAAATATCCTTCTATTAATATATACCCCTAGTTGTCCCACTTGTCCAAATGGTATTTAACACCCTAAATCAAAGAGTAAATAAGGATTTATATCTGTTTTTCCTCTTAAACATGTTAAAAAAAATTTTTAAATTTAATATAACACACCTTTAATCTCTAACGAGAATGAAATCAGTAACTCCTCACAAATAATTCTATATTACCCCCTCAAATGCTGTTTCTGGTGATTAGATAAAAATGCACCGATATAGATCGAACGATCTTAACGGTTTTCATGATAGATCTACCGATAACGATAAAACAAAAGGAACTGTTTTGACAAATGCTTCCTTGATAACCGGATAAAATCACATATTTTTCACAAAATTTGGATCAATGTACTCAAGTGTCCGACTATATTTAGCACCCTCCGAGGCCTCATAAATACCTCACTGTTAAATTTTTCTATTTTAATTTTTTTCAAAAGTACTTAATAATATTGCCATTTTGAATTATCTAATGGATTATATTTGTTATTCTGCTGTTTGATTTCGTTATCATTCAAATTCACATAAATTCTTGTAGTAGCAATATCGCTATGCCCCAAAATTTTTTGCAGAGTAAACACATCTCCACCGTTCAACAGAAATGTTTTGGCAAATGTATGTCTCCAAGTATGGGTCGAAAACTTACATCCGGTCAACTTAAGGTTTTTCTTTACCTCTTGAAAAATACTATCGGATGCACTGATCGTCATTCTCTCGCCTTGTTTGGTAATAAACAACGAAGGGCAAGTATGTCCTTGGCATACTTCCACAAGATATTCATTACGTTTCTTCAAGTATGTTTTTAATATTCGTCTGAGAGTGTTTCCAATAGGCACAAAACGCTCTTTATCCCCTTTGCCAATCACATGGATTAACCCTGTATTTAAATCGACGTCCAGCAGCGTTAAATTGAGATATTCGGATCGGCGTAACCCAGTGGATAACAGCAAGGATAAAATCGTATAATTCCGATACCCAATAAAATCATTGGTATCGAAGGAATGTAGCATTTTAAACACCTCGTCACTCCCAAAGGTTTTCATTCTTCGCTGCGACACCTTGGGTCTTGTAACGAGTTTCATCGGGTTTTTGCTAAGATATTCGTTCTCCACCAAAAATCGAAACAACGTATTGAGTTTCCGGTAATGGCCATCAAGAGTAACGCTGATCATCGTTTGGGAAAGCTCAATTAGATACTGCCGGATTACAATTTCATCAATGGCTTCAAAATCGGCAATCTGCTGTTCTCCCAAAAAACGATATAGTCTTACAAAAAATTCTTCATACCCCTTCAAGGTTGTTTCTGTTACCCGGATAGAAATACACCGCTGCATAAATATTTTTTTTACATTTTCTAAATTCATTGCCATTCCTCCATGTTTTTTGTGTTTTCAGCCATGTCATCCACGGTAAAACATGGGTTTGAATGATCCCTTTAACCTGTTCCCAACTGGTTTTTCAAGTAGGATGATGCGTTCAAAACAATAAAACAAAAAGAGAACCAGTGTTTTTCACTAGTTCCCTAAAATTCAAATAGTATCTTCATAGCGAGTGTTTCCGCACTTCTCAGGTGCTTCACTAAGATCTGATTGGTGCGGTAGAGTGGATTTGAACCACCACGAGGTTGCCCCCGCCAGCCCCTCAAGCTGGTGCGTCTGCCGTTCCGCCACTACCGCATGATTGCTTATGAAATTAAATGGTGCGGTCGAGTGGATTTGAACCACCACGAGGTTGCCCCCACTAGCTCCTGAGGCTAGCGCGTCTGCCGTTCCGCCACGACCGCATCGACAAATACCATTATACCGAATCCAGGAAAAATGTCAACCGAAATTTTTCGAAACAGGAAAAAAACTGGTTCAAAGACCCAAAAGCAACTATACCGCTCTGTATTGCGGAAAAAAGGTTGGGACTTCCTCCGTCTGTCTCCCCGAAGTCCACATTTTTACCAATTCTTCATATTTTACCTTATCGAATATCTTTCTGCCTATTTCAAAAGTGGTATCAGAATGTTTATTGAAGGCTCGTTTAAATTGATACAAGTTATCTTCATTACAGCCTAACCCTCCGCCCAAATGTAACGTCTTATAGCCATTGTCACAACCCCAACAAGCGGTCTCGTAAATCAACAAAGCAGTAGGCGATAAATGACGATATTTTCTATCAAAAGCCGACAAATGGCCGTGAATTTGTTTGTTGGCAAATAAAATCAAATCCATTGCAATTTTTTTACCTTGATATTCCGCATAAAAAATAAGGGTATTCTTTCGTAAATCTTTTAAAATGCAGTTGTAAAAATCATTTTCAAAATAATAATATTCTTCTGCTTTATTTTTATCCATTGTAGCGTTATACATAGGAATGAATTCTTTATATAGTTCTTCATCATGCCCGCATAAAACTTTTACTCCTGATTTTCTTGCCTTTCTCACTTGAGCACGCTTCTCTTTTGAAAAATTACTCCTTATTTGTTCTTTTGAATCTAACGTCAAAGTGATTGTTTTTCCAAGGGTTGAAACATTATATAACCCTTCGACAAGCGCGCTATTTTTTATTACCGGATGAAAACGAACAAATTCACAAATAATACCGTTGCTCTTGCAATAGGCGCTGTATTCCTCATTCATGCGCTGAAGATGTTCTTCCCGCGCCGCCCCTTCGATTAGAAAACCGCCATACCCATAAGGCGTAGCCAGATCAAAATAAGAACCATTTGTCAGTTTAAAATTCAAATTGCTATTTTGGGTAATCTGCCGTTTCATAACTACATTAATTGCCCTCAGCCCACTTTCTTCATAATAAAACAAAAGTGGATCCCCGTCGCCGTGGATATGAAATTTTTTTACATATCCAGAAAGATGGTAGACATCATATTCTTTGAAACTTTTAACGATAATATCCCATTTTTCCATTTCTTTGATAGTAATTATCGATAACAATACGCGACACCCTTTGCAATTTTTATTTTTGACAAAAATGCATAGTTTTCCCTGATACGCTGCCATTTTGAAAATCAAAAATATAAGTTTGGCCTGTAATATTCGATAATAATTTCTATACAAATATTTAAAATCATTCGCGGTGAGCAAGAATTTTCCTGCTGATCACAAATACTAATTAACACAAAACTATATCATTCCTCAATGCCAAAATAAAGGATTTTGTATTTTTTTCTAGAATTTATTGTAAATTAAGTAATTTAAATTCTATTTTATTTTCGAAAGGATATATATGTGGTATGACTAATAAAAATTATGCCATAAAAATTTCCTTAATATATTTTGTGTTCGGCGTACTCTGGATTTTCTTTTCCGATACTTTGGCAGCAGTTTTTTTTGCATCCGATGATCTGACCAGGGTATCCATGTTGAAGGGCTGGCTGTACGTAGGCATAACGTCTTCTCTCATTTATTTTATAAGCAATCTATATATTGGAAAACTGGCAAAAGCAAATAAACACCTGCAGAACAATTTTGACGAATTGACAGCCATGCACGAAGAATTGATCGCGACAGAAGAAGAACTGCGGCAGCAGTATGACGAGCTATCCCGCGTTCAAGCCCACAATTTAGCCCTATTGCAAGCAATCCCCGATCTCATGTTGCGAATGAACGAACAGGGCGTTTTTTTAGACTACAAGCCATCCTTGTATTTCCCACTATTTACCGATCCGAAAATTTTTTTAGGCAAAAGCATTTTCGAAATTTTTCCTGAAGAATTTGCGCAAAACGCTCTCCAATACATTCAGCAAACCATCAGCAGCGGCAGTATCCATCTTTTCGAATATCAATTGTTACAAGATAACCACATGCGTCATTTTGAAGCTCGCTTTGCCAAAAGCGGCAACGATGAGGTTCTGGCGATTATCCGGGATATCACGGACAGGAAAAGGATGGAACAGGAATTAAAATATTTGGGACACCATGATACACTAACCGGTACCTACAATCGAACTTATTTTGAAGCAGAGACATTAAAAATTGCCGGTCAAACGAATAAAACCATCGGAATTTTCTCCTGCGACGTCGACGGCCTGAAGCTAATCAACGATACACTTGGCCATCCAGCCGGTGACGAACTGCTGAAAGTCGTGGCCCGGGTACTCACCTCTTGCGTAACTTCTTCCGATATCGTCGCCAGAACCGGCGGAGATGAATTTGCCATTCTCACTATAAATCCCGATCAAGCAAAAATGCTCAAACTTTCCCGTTTAATTAAAGAAACGGTAGAACTATACAACCTGAATAATCCCCAGCTTCCCCTCAGCCTCTCTATTGGCTGGGCCATGGGGTCCACCGAAAAAAACATAGATGCAATCACCAAAGAAGCGGATAACAATATGTACCGGGAAAAAATGCATCAATCTTTCAGTTCCCGCAGCGCCATCGTACAAGCAATGATGCAGGCATTAGAAGCCAGGGACTACATCACCGAAGGCCACGCCAACCGTCTGCAGACATTGACGGAAGCAATCGCTAAAAATTTACAGCTTTTGGATCCAGAAATCGCCGACCTGCGTCTGCTGGCAAAATTCCATGACATTGGAAAAGTCGGCATTCCTGATCAAATCTTGTTTAAACCCGACCGACTGACACCGGATGAGTTGACAATCATGCGCCGTCATTGCGAAATTGGCTTTCGGATTGCAAAATCAGCTCCCGACCTTGCCCCTATTGCGGAATGTATCCTCAAGCATCAAGAATGGTGGAACGGAGATGGGTACCCTTTAGGCATCGCCGGCGAGGAAATTCCTTTGCCATGCCGCATTATCGCAATCGTAGATGCCTTTGATGCCATGACCAATTCCCGTCCCTACCGCAAAGCCATGGAAATTTCCGAGGCGATTGCAGAACTGCGCCGGTGTGCCGGAACACAATTTGACCCAAAATTAACCGAAATTTTTATCGCTACACTAACAACCGATCAATCACTCTCCTCTATTACACTTTCTCCCCAATAAACCCATCAACACCATAAAGAAGGCAGGCTGTTCAACTCGCAACAGCCTGCCTTCTTTATGGTATTAACGTTGTTTGATGAACGCCCATTGCCATGCATTCCATAGATCGCCATAGCCCGTAGGGTTTGGCTGATAGTTTGCAACCGTATTCTTCACCATGTCAATATTTGCCCAAAAATAAAGCGGTATAACCGGACAGTCACTGACAATCAATTCCTGTATTCGCCAATAAGCTTGTTTCCGGACTTCCTGGTCAGTAACGCTTCTTCCGCGCAGTGTCAACTCATCAATTTCCGGATTAACCCACCCCGCTGTATTACGTCCATCATACCCGTTGGTATAGCCGGGAATTTTTTTCGAATTCCATAAATCATAATTGTCGGGATCATTCCCCATCGTCAAGGCAAATAGCGCCATGTCAAAATTTCGCGATTTTATAACATCATTCAAAAACTCTTCCCTTTTAATTGCCTTAATTTCCATTTCAACGCCGATTTCTTTCAATTGCCGGACCATCAATTGCGCAACTGCTTCTCTGGCTTTATTTCCGGCTGGAATAGACAGAACAAAGGTCAAACGTCGTCCGTTTTGAACAAAAATAGTATCATCGCCTAATTTCCATCCCGCTTGTTGAAGCAGCTCTTTTGCCCCCGCCACATCGCGCGCCGGCATCTGTAATGCAGAATGATACGCCCAGGAAGATGTCGGTTGATCTGCCAACGCCGGTTCTCCTGCCCCTTTCAACGCAGCAGCAACAAGCATAGAACGATCAATTCCCATTGCAACAGCTTTTCGAACTCGCACATCTTGAAACAAAGTGGAGTTCAGGTTAAAAACAGCATGCTCCCACGTTAAATTCGGAGTCATTACCACCTTCATATTCGCTGTCGATTTTACTTGGTCCAGCTGTGCAAACGGGATTCGGCTAAAAATATCAAATTCACCGGTTTTTAATTGGGCTACCAGCAAGGTAGGATCCGGAACAAATCGGTAGGTAATCCCATCCAAAGCCGGCTTTCCTTGAAAATACTGCTGATATGCTTCCAGGACAATCGCTTCGCCAACATGCCAATCTTTAAACCGAAACGGACCGGTTCCGACCGGTTGACGGTTAAAGAGTGCTTTATTAATATCCGGCTCGCTACTTAAAATATGCTGCGGCAATATCGCAGAAAAAAGCGATAACATCCCCGGATAATATTCTCGGAAATGGATGACAACAGTATACTTATCCGGAGTATCAATGGACTGGATTTTGTCGTACCCTTCCCTGTTTTTAATATTCACCTTGGAATCCATGATCATCCGCCAGGTAAACTTTACATCGTCCGCCGTAAAGGGGGCTCCATCATGCCAAGTCACATTGCTCCGCAAACGATAGGTAAGCGTCAACCCATTCGCACTAATCCCGCCATTTTGCCGGCTGGGCGACTCTGCCGCCAAATCCGGTGTCCACTCACCTTTGTTATTGGTTTTCAATAGGCCACTGAAAATCAGGCTGCTCACTTCCGCCACGGTTACCAAGTCAGACATCAACGGATTCAACGTATCCGGTTCATACAAAGTACCATAAGTAAGCTGCCCGCCCGCCTGGAAATCAACTTTTTGTTGAACGCCAGGACCGGTCACTTTTGAACAGCCTGTCAACAAAATGAGTACGAGCAAAAACACTATGCCCGCGCTAAATTTGCTTTTTGACAACGATATTCCTCCTAACGCCCATATAACTCTTGGTACCGTTTTTTATTGGCCAAAACACGGACCACGTACTCCCGGGTTTCATTGAACGGTATCTGCTCAATCTTGTTAAAATCACTTTTCCAGCCATACTGCGACATCCATTGCCGAACATTACCCCTACCGCCGTTATAAGCGGCTAGGGCTAAAACTTCGTTGTTCGCAAACTCTTTTTTCACAGAAGCAAAATACCAGGTTCCAAAGCGGATACTGACCGCAGGGTCATCCAAGTCATTGAACCGAAACTTGTCATCGTGAAGTTGTTCTGCTACCCAGTCCGCCGTTTGCGGCATCATTTGCATGATGCCACGCGCTCCGGTAGGAGATTGTGCCGTTGCCTTAAATTTACTTTCTGTATAAATTAAACCAGCCAATAAATAAGGATCTAAATTATGTTTCTCCGCATACCGAAAAACAGTAGTTTGATACGGAAACGGATATAAATATTTTTTCTGAAACCAGTCGCTGCTGTATATAGCATGACCGAATACAACCAACGCACATAGTCCAATAATCAGTGTTTTGACACTGTGCAAATTCGATCACTCCGTCATTTTTTTATCTCGTTAACAGCCTGTAATACCCACAGGGCACAGGGACCCCGCCCGCTTAGGTCGGGGATCAACAGGCTATAACACTCGAAACCCTAAAGGGAAACTTCGGCTTCGCGAAATCAAAGATTTCGAGCCTCAGTCTTAAGTTCGCTCTAAGGTTCGGCGGGGGCAATAACCCCCTCCGAACCTAAGGCTCACTTATATTTTCACCGCTCTTACCCTTCTGTTTTCACCAGCTCACAAACCCGCTTCCATTCTAATTCAACCTGACATGCCGTTGCTGCCAAATCCCCTTCATTATTGATGATAATGGTCGTATAACGAAGTTTATCACAAAGCGGCATTTGCGATTGTATTCTTGCCTTCGCTTCCTCTAGGGTTAACTGGTCGCGCTTTTGCAGCCGTTTCAACTGCAGCGGTTCATCCACATAAACAACCCATACTTCATTTACTAAATTGTCAAAACCAGCCTCAATGAGCAAAGGAACATCCAGCACAACAATTTTCCGGCCCGTTTTCTCTATGTCCCGAATGGCCTCCCGCATCTTGTTTAGGATTTTCTCATGTGTAATCTTATTTAACACATTCCGGTCAGAGGGAGAATTAAACACTATATTACCTAAGCGTTTTCGATTCAAATGCCCATTCGGCAATACGATATCTTTGCCAAAATAATCGACAATTTCTTTCCATGCAGGCTGGCCTGGTTCAACAATTTCCCGGGCCAGTTGATCCGCATCAACAATGCACGCTCCTAATTTTCGCAAAATCCCGCTGACAGCGCTTTTCCCACTAGCGATCCCACCGGTAAGTCCAACCACATACATACCCTTTACCGCCTGCCTTTGTTGTCATTTTCCGCCTCATATGGCGGGGGCTGGCAAGTGGGACAATAATGCGTTCCCCGTCCTGCCACTTCTGTCTTTGCAATGAAACATCCACAACGAAAGCACGGTTGGTTTTTCCGTCCATACACATGTAAATGATGCTGATGACTGCCGCTTTGTCCGTTACTGTTTCGATAGTCACGGACTGTCGTCCCGCCATGTTGTATGCCTTCAAAAATAACATGGTTAATTTGGACATACAATCGTTCAATTTCCGCATCAGACAAAGTATTTCCGGAGCGGGAAGGGTGAATCCGCGCCAGGTGCAGACTTTCATCCACATAAATGTTGCCCAGCCCGCCAATCAATTTTTGGTTTAACAACAATCCTTTGACGGTTCCCCTGTATTTTGTCAAAATCGAACGTAAATATTCCGGAGTGAATTCCGCCGACAGCGGTTCAGGTCCCAGCGTGGCCAAGCCGCCAAGCCGCCATAATTCATCGGCTTTTAGCAAATATAACGTTCCCAGTGTACGCGTATCTGCATATAATAATGCAGTATTATCCGTAAAGTTAAAAATAATACGGGTATATTTATCATGCTTCATGCCGGACGATGCATAGATCAAGCGCCCGGTCATCCGCAAATGAACAACCAGTACCAAATCCTCATTCAAGCGGAACAGCAGATATTTCCCCCGCCGTTCTACCGCCGTTATAGTCCGGCCAGTTACCATTTGCTGAAAAGTTTCCGGCAAAGGCCATTTAATCAGACGAGGCAGCCGCACCTCCATAGATTGGATCGTATTTCCGACGACCTGCCCGGCCAGTGCCTGCCGAATAATCTCCACTTCCGGCATTTCCGGCATAGGATTCCCTCCGTTATTTTGTTTCTGCCCAGTTTTTTCCCATCTTCACATCTACAGTTAGTTTAACATCCAATACAACCGCATTCTCCATTGCTTGCCGAACTAGTGTCGCCGCAATTTCTTCTTCCCCTTCGGCTACTTCCAACACCAATTCATCATGCACTTGCAATAACACACGGCTTTGCAGTTGTTGCGCGGCCAAGGCCCCGGAAACATCAATCATCGCTTTTTTGATAATATCAGCAGCCGATCCCTGCACCGGCGTATTCATTGCCGTCCGTTCCGCAAACGATCGTTGGCTAAAATTACTGTTGTGAATATCCGGCAAATAGCGCCGGCGGCCGAATAAAGTCGTCACATAACCCAAACGACGCGCTTCCGCCACCATCCGGTCCATATATTCTTTGACGCCGCCATAACGGGAAAAATAGAGTTCAATGTACTGCCCGGCCTCTTTACGGCTTACACCGGTATTGCGGGCAAGACCATAATCGCTGATCCCATAAATAATGCCAAAATTAACTGCTTTCGCTCGCGAGCGCATCTCCGATGTCACTTCTTCCAACGGTACACCAAATACTTCCGAAGCAGTGCGGGCATGAATATCCTGGTTGTTACGGAAGGCATCCAGTAACCCCGGATCGGCGGATAAATGGGCCAAAATCCGCAGTTCAATTTGCGAATAATCGGCCGCCATCATATATTTCCACTCGGTTCCCGGTATAAACAACTCACGGATCCTGCGGCCAATTTCTGTCCGCACCGGTATATTTTGCAAATTAGGTTCAGAACTGCTCAGTCGGCCGGTCGTAGTGACCGCTTGATTAAAATTGGTATGAATGCGACCGCTATGCGGATTGATCAAGCTGGGCATTGTATCCAAATAAGTTGATTTCAATTTAATTAACAGCCGATATTCTTGCAATTGGTCAATCAGCGGATGTAGTCCGGCCAGTTTGTCCAAAACTTCAGCATCGGTAGAATAACCGGTTTTTGTTTTCTTTATGACCGGTAAGTTCAATTTATCAAACAGGATCGCTCCTAATTGTTTCGGTGAATTGACATTAAATTCTTCACCGGATAGCTGATAAATATTTTTTAACAGCGCATCTACCTGTGTGGTTAAGTCCGTTGTCATTGTTTTCAAACGTTCTGTATCAACCCGGATTCCAGCCAATTCCATGTAAGAAAGAACGGATGCAAGCGGCAATTCCACCTCATAGTATAACTTATCCAGTCCGTCATCAGCAAGTTTAGCGGCAAAAACCGGATAAAGAGCGCAAATAGTCCCAACTTGCACAGCAACGTCAATTTCTTTCGCGTTGCCAAAATTAGCCGCCGAAACAGTTCCAACTAAATACTGTCCGGCTAATTCCGCTAATGAATAACTGGAAGCAGCGGAATTCAGCAGATAAGCAGCAAGCAAAATATCAAAAAGCGTCCCACCCACTTCAATTCCGGATGAACGGCAAGCATTCAATAAATTTTTCGTATCATACGTAATTTTTTGTATGCTTTCATCAGCCAATAACGCAGCAACTTCCTGCCAGCCTTTAGACTTAGTTTCGATCAATAAAACTTCCCCGCCAACAGATACCGCCAGTCCTTCCAAACGGCTGTCAGGTACACGGCCGCTTACAACGGGGAAAAAGGCCATGGATCCGGAAGCGCGGATTATTTTGACAGCACCTTGCACTTCGTGTTCAGCATCGAGTATGCGTAGGGTTTGTTTCACAGCAGGTTCTGGCGACAAAGCGTTCTTTTCCGGTTTTTCACCGGCCAATTCCGGCAGATTGGCTAACAATCTGCGAAACTGAAATTTCGTAAAAACCTCTTGGACTTTGTCATAATCCGGATGAACTTGAAAATCTTCCCATCGAAAGGGAATTGGCATATCACAAATAATGGTTGCCAATTTTTTCGACAAGCGGGCCAGTTCAGCATGTTTACGCAAGTTTTCCCGCAGCTTTTCACCTGAAACAGCATCAAGCTGATCCAATATATTTTCTACATTGCCGAATTCGGTAAGCAGCTTAACAGCTGTCTTTTCGCCAACTCCCGGTACCCCCGGGATATTATCCGATTTATCCCCGGTGAGGCCTTTTAAATCTACAACCGTTTCGGGTTCAATACCATATTTCGTTTTCACGGCTTGGCTATCCATTTCATCCATCTCAGTGATTCCCTTTTTGGTCAACATGACTTTTGTATGCGGACCAATAAGCTGCAACACATCACGATCACCGGTTACAATCACCGCGTCGTATCCATCCGCAACAGCCTTGGCGGCAAGGGTGCCAATAATGTCGTCACCCTCGTAGCCGTCTTGGGCAAGTGTTTTAATCCCAAAAGCGTCCAGGATTTCCTGGACCAACGGAAATTGTTCGGTCAGTTCTGACGGCGTACTTGGGCGGTGCATTTTGTATGCTTCATACAAGTTATTGCGAAAAGTTACTTTACCTTTATCAAAAGCGACGGCAACGGCGCCTGGTTTTCGTTCTGCCAATAGCTTTAACAACATGGTCGTAAATCCATAAACAGCGTTTGTATGCCTTCCCGCAGCTGTCATACTCATCGGCAATGCATAAAAAGCCCGGTGGACCAAGCTGCTGCCATCAATTATTATTATTTCACGTGACATAAAGACACCACCTCATTCGACTCTCCTTACTGATTGTAACCTATTTGGCGGCTAGATGCAAAAACCTCTTGCCTATTTTTCCTACCCGTCAAAATTAGAAAACCCGGCTTGTGCCGAGCTTTTAGCGACAGCGGAAGCCGTCGGTTGCACTTATGTCCATCATATATAGAAGACTTTATTCCGATGGAAATTATACCTTGGAAAATTAGTCGCACTTATTTCAAGATACAGATTGTTGGTCCCTTAAAGAGGGATCTTACCGTCTGTGCACGTATAATTCTGATGGACGCAGAAAAGCCGCGCAGAAATTGCTAATTTCTACACAGCTTCGTTAAATGGCTTTATTCGTTTCTATTTGTGCCATCTATGGCGAATTTTTGTCCGTTGATGCGGCTTAAACGGCTTATTGAAATGGCCTCTGAAGAGCACCCAAAGAATGATCACTAACAGGATAAGATTTCCTACCCCCGCAGAAATCACCCCGACATCCACAAGAATACTGATAACGGTTAGACCGGTAAGAAATTTCATCGATTTTATTGTATCCACATTAGGATACCGGCGCAGCAAAAGGTAACAAACTCCAAGAATAACCAAGTCAATTACTACCCATACCACCGCTTCATTCGAAATTGCATATTTCAGCATCCCGCCCACAAGCAATGCACCAAAAATCTCTAACCAAATCCGATTCATCTTTCAAACCCGCCCTTCACATCATATTTTTTAGCGAAACCTATCTGATGCAAAATCGTTTTAATCTAAGCTGCTTTATCAATATCTACAAATCGATACCACTAACATGATGCGATTTCAATTACCAAATTGCTTGTAAGTCTGTTGGTTTTCCGACTGTTATTTATTATATATATTCTTTACGCAGATTGCAGATTCCTGTATGCACTCCACTCAATTAACAACCTTCTCCTAATAAATTAAGATACAAAAAACCCGAAGATTATTCATCTTCGGGAATATTTTGATTGGTGCCGAAGGCCGGACTCGAACCGGCACGCCATCGCTGACGGCAGATTTTGAGTCTGCTGCGTCTGCCAATTCCGCCACTTCGGCATGTTTTGCGGCGTCGGGGAACAATTGATATATTACCATTCAATTGGATAGTTGTCAAGCGAATGAATGCATTTTCTTAAATTTTATTCTTTGTACGGATACAAAAAAATTCCTGCAGTCGTTAAAAAGTACCCAGTCATCAGTTACGATGCAGGATTTTTTCTTCGTAATGAACAATATTTAAACAGAGACTATTTTTCGTTTTATACTTAAGCAAAGGAATTTTATTTTCATGCCTGAAATCTTGCTAAATAACCAGCGGTTTTCTTATCAAATTCATCGAATTCCCCGCAAAAAAAATATAACGTTAAAACTTCTTACAGCAACAGAGCTTGAAATCAGCGCTCCAGCCCGCATAAAAACAGCGGAACTGCATGAATTATTGCAGAAAAAACAAAATTGGATCTTAAAGAAGGCGGCACAACGGAGCGCTATTGAAGAGAATCCGGTGAACGCAGCCTTAACATCCGGAACACAATTACTGTTCCAAGGCAGGTTACATTTGCTGCAAATAACGGTTAGAGATACGAAACGACCGGAGATTTTTTTAGCACCAAACAAACTATCGCTCTCCATCCCTTCGCATAAAACGGAGAACGCTTCCACCGTCGCTCTGGAAGTACTTCGCAAGTGGTATATAGAAAACGCCAGCCGCCATTTTGCCGAAAAAACGGCTTTTTGGGCTGGGAGACTCAATGTCCGGCCTCTTAAAATCAACATTCGCGACCAAAAATCCCGCTGGGGCAGCTGTTCGTCACGCGGAAATATCAATTACAACTGGCGTATTATAATGGCCCCGCCAGAAATTATGGATTACCTGGTTGTCCATGAGTTATGCCACATGCGGATCGCCAATCATTCGTCTCTCTATTGGGAATTGGTTGCCCAGTTTATACCCGAATACAAGCAACACCGCAACTGGTTAAAACAAAACGGCGGTTTATTAACCCGGCTTTTCTAGGAATTCGTTATTTTTGCAACAGCCTTCTGGGGTTATATGTTAATCATACAATTAGGGAGGAAGCGATTATGAACCATCTGTTCACTCCAACAACCATTGGCAATTTTACAGTCAAAAACCGGTTTGTCCGCTCAGCCACGCAAGATTATTGGGGTAATGAAGACGGCAGCATCTCAGATACGGAATTGCAATTGTACGGCCAATTGGCGCAAAACGACGTGGCCCTTATCATTTCGGCCCATTCCTACGTCCAGCATCCACTCGGCAAAGCCAGCCTGCGACAGAACGGCATTTACGAAGACCGGTTTATTGCCGGCTACAAAAAAGTTACCGAAACCGTACACCGCCATGGTTCAAAATTCGTACTGCAAATATCCCATGCCGGACGACAAACAACCTTGGATTTAATTGACAATTTAAAGCCTGTCGCCCCCAGCGCAGTGACGAATGCAGTGACAGGAATTACGCCGCGCGAATTAACGGAAGCAGAAATTCAGCAGTTAATCTCGGACTATGCCGCCGCAATGCGCAGGGCAAAGGACGCCAATTGCGACGGTGTCCAGTTGCATATTGCCCACGGCTACCTTCTTGCCCAATTCCTTTCCCCTTACACAAACAGACGCGCCGACCGTTGGGGCGGAACGATCGAAAACCGCACTCGGATTATCCGCGAAATCATCACTGCCGGCCGTAAACAAGTTGGCGACCAGTTTCCTATTTTAGCAAAATTAAATTCTACCGATGGCCTCAGCGGCTCAGGACACCTAACACCGGACGATGTGCTATATACCGCTAAACTATTAGAAAATTACGGTATTGCTGCAATTGAAGTCAGCGGCGGTATGCATGAAGCAAAGGGGGTTATGGCCCAGCCAGGCGTCAATTCGCCGGAAAAAGAAGCATATTTTGCCAAAGCGGCTGAGATGTTGAAACAAGCAGTATCCATACCAATACTCCTAGTTGGCGGATTACGATCCGCGCAAATCATGGAAAATGTAATCGCCAATGGCGTCGCCGATATGGTTTCGCTCAGCCGGCCGTTTATCAAAGAACCGGATTTAGTGAAACGACTGCAACAGGGAGCAAAAAAAGCAGAATGTATCTCTTGCAACGCTTGTTTCAAGCACGAAGGCCTGCGTTGCTATTACAAGGGCGGAACGCCCTCTTAAGCCCTTCTGCCGGTATTGTGTTTGAGCTGTGATAAAATAAAGACCTTGGCTATAGCCAAGGTCTTTATTCTATCCTTGATCCGATCCGGCGAACAACAATCCCGGCCAAAAAACCGCCACAGATCGAAGTAACCAACTGCGGCCAACTCATAACAAACAGCAACCCCGAAGCTATCGGCGCAGGCACGGCGAGCCAGGTCAGCATCCAGGCAAAGCAACTGTATAAAATAACCATTTTCCCAACACCGGCTGTGATAACCGCCAGCCAGCGCCGCCAACGAAATACGGCAAGAAACAGCAATACATAGGCTGCATTGCCAGCCAGCACCGGTACAATAAATACCGGCAGCGGCAACAACTGCTGCATATATGCGACGATCGGAGCCATAATGGAAATCGCTAACGCAGCGCGTACGCCAATCGCCTCTGCGGCAATCAACAGGCACGCATTGACCAAAGTTCCGATCAATAGTGTCGACATAAAAACAGGCAGAGGAATGACCAACCGCAGTGACTGAAACAGCAACGTAAGCGCCAATAACAATGCCGTTCTGGTTAATACATGGTAACGGGCGTTCATCGTACCTTCCACCACCTTCCGGACAATTTGTTTTTTGCTTTAACATCCATTATAATTATCAATGTTATCCTTGCTTAACAATGAATCTACCAAAATGCTTATTACAACAATGGCCGGAACCAATATCAATCCGGCAACAAAGGAGTAGTTATGGCCGGACAACGAATCACGGCGGTTGAATATATTCGCGGTGTTGCCATGCTCGGTGTAGTGGGAATACACACCGGAGCCTGCACCCTAACTAACCCGAATGTCAATCTGCATCTCTTTGCTCTACTGGAAATTGCATCCCGTTTTAGCGTTCCAATCTTTTTCTTTGTATCCGCTTTTGGCTTGTTTCGCAGCCACCCGTTGGAACGGGAACTAAATTATGGACAATTTATGCTGCGCCGTTTTCGCACGGTTTTGTTCCCTTACCTGACCTGGTCCATTTTATACATGCTTCATTATTCTCTGCTTTATCACGATTTTTCGATCTGGAAGCCAATTCTCGTCTACAAGTACTTTCTTTTTGGCTTGGCTTCTTACCAATTGTACTTTTTAGTCATATTACTGTGGTTTTACGCATTTTTTCCGTTATGGCGCTGGATGGCGCGCGCTATCATCCGCAATCCTGCTCCGCTGCTGGGAATATTGTTGCTTCTGCAAATCGTTTTTAACTATTATTCCTGCTATATTCTCCGCCCTTCCGATTTCAGTAATCGATATTTGGCAATTTTGATCGAATACAGATTAAGTTACTGGGTTGTTCATTATCTCTTTATTTTCATGCTGGGCGCGGTTTGTGCAGCACGCCTCACTGCTTTCATCCGGTTTACAGAACAATTCCGGACTGCGATCTATTGTTTTTTTGCCAGCACTTTGGCCGGCATGCTGGCACTTTATTATTACTTGATTATCATTGGTCAAAAAGGACCGGAAGAAGCGGTCAATATCGCCCAACAACTAAGTCCGATTGGAGTGTTATATACTTTAGCGGCTTGTTTGTTTCTTTTCACGTTCTTCCGGCAGGCTGCTATTTCTAAACCAATTACTTCTGCCTTGTCCCTGCTTTCCGAACATTCCTATCCGGTATACCTGTTTCATCCCTTCCTCATCCATTACCTGATGAAAGGCCTGGAAACAGGCGGATTCATGATGACAACCACGGTTACGGCACTATTTTATCTATTGATTGTTACCGGCAGTCTGGCATTTGCGATAGCGCTTAAACAACTATCCTATCCACTGCCCTTCCTTGGCCTCTTATTATCCGGCAAAACCATCACTCACAAAACAAAAGCGTAGTAGCTACATAACAAATCACAGAAAAAGCCTGGAATATCCAGGCTTTTTTTGTACACCAGAAAGTATAACATTTTGTCTGGTGTACATAAGTGCAACCAGCGGCTTCCGCCGTCGCTAAAAAGCTCGGCGTAAGCCGGGTTTTCTAACTTATGCAAGAAATTTTAATCGTTGTCGGTCCTGTTCGGAAAGCCTCATTGGCAGCAGCAACTTCCTTTCAGTATCCTTGCTATGGCGGCCTGGTTTGCATTGGGTTTGCCGCCAATAGAAATACAGAAGCTGGCAATATCGTTGTGCTTGCTTACGCGTAAAGCAAGCCGGCGGGTAATCCAACCAAGTATTCCGAATTTCCGCCAAGATTTCATCAGGCGTGCTGATAAAATCTTGCTGTGCGCCCAAGTTTAACAGGATCAAACTCTCGTTGATAATAAACAGCAACGCTTGCTGGCGGTACGAATCGGCATACCCTTCACCGCCAAATTTCAATTCAGCTCCCAGTAAAATCCGCCCACTTTCCAAAAGAGGGTACAAGACAGGAAATGCCTTCGCTATGCCTCGCATTTGGATGATTCGGGCTGGAATCTGTCCGGCAGCGCTAACCGCTAAAATCCACAGCGGTAAATTTTGCTTTTTCACAGCTACATCCAACCCGGCAAACATCATCATTGGAGCTAACACACTTCCAGGATTCAACGATGCAATCCCGGCGAACCGCAGCCATTCTTCCAGAAAAGAACCACACTTTTCCAGCGGGAAATTCCGATCGCTGATGATCCGGGAAAAAAAGCCGGTCATGACTTCCATTCCTTGTTCATCTTCTTTGGCTATGATAGCGTGCAGCCAAACTGAAAAAACCTCGGTTAACTCTGCCAAAGCTTCGAGGCCATTTTTCGATACTGCCCAATCGGCTAATCGCATAACAATTTCCCGGAACAGTCCAATGTCATGACGGTGCAGTGCCAAAACGCCGATTTCTTTCAAGCCCTGCAAACAAACTTGCGCCACTTCTCCTGATATATTTTTTTTTCGCACCAAAAGAATGGCCAAGATGCCATCCGCCGCCTTAGCTGCAATAAAATTTTCTTTTTCCTTAAAAGCCGCAATACCAACGGCGGTAAGCAGACGGCTGAGTTCCAGTAAATCAATGGCAGTATTTCGCGCCGGCAGCATACAAAGGATATCGACAACCTGCGAAACATTATTCACCAGGCCGCAGCGAAGCCCTTCCAGCGCCAGCCATTTCAATTTTTCCGGTTCGTCGCGGCGCAGCCAACCGGCAGAAACACAGTCTTTGAGTAATGAAATACCCTGGCTGGCCTCATTTTCCTTCTTGTTTGCAAAAGCTTCCTGGATGAGAGAATAGATGGGAAACAACAAAGCTGCCGCCTCTTTAGGCGCTAACGGAACTTCCCGATCGGCCAAATTAGCTGTTTTTTTCATCAACCGACGAAGGCGGCGGGCCGGATTGCGGCGGCGATAACAATTTACCGCCGTAGACACCAAAAGAACTCCGGCAAGTGCAGCTCCCCCTGCTTCCAACATCATGCGAGTGCCTCCCTGTAAGAAAAATGAATGGGATCAACGGACATTAATTTCTCCCCGATAAACCAAACCACGTGCAGCATCAACCGTACAAATACTTTCATTCGTCAATGTTGTGGTAGCATGGTCCACACCCACAATAACCGGGATACCATAACTAATGCCAATAATAGCTGCGTTAGAAGTGAAACCGCCTTCTTCCGCGACAATTCCCGAAGCCTTCGAAGCATAAGGAGCAATTTCATCATCCACACTCGATATGACCAAAATATCTCCCTCAGTAAACTTCTGCAGATCATTGGAGGAACGCACTACGCACAATTTCCCGGTGACGGCCTTCTGGCCGATCCCCACTCCGCGCATTAGGATACGTCCGACAACATGCACCCGGATCATATTGGTTGTCCCAGATGTACCGGCCGGTACTCCCGCAGTAATTACCACCAAATCACCATCTTTAATGATACCGCTGTTCAAGGCCCGCTGAATCGAATCATTTACCATTTCGTCCGAATTGTCCGCACTCGTCCCTTGCAGCGGATAAACGCCCCATAAAAGCAGCATTTGCCTAACAATTTTTGCATACGGCGTAATAGCCACGATTGGCGACTGGGAACGATATTTGGAAACCATCCGTGCGGTATAGCCGCTCTCGGTCACCGTAATCACCGCTGCAGCTTCGAGCTGGTCCGCAATTTGAACCGTTGCATGACTAATGGCGTCCGTACTCGTCGTCTTAGCATGAGTACTGCGATAGGATGGCAAATCTTCATAACGCAGTGCCGCTTCCGTTCGGGCCGCAATTTTGGACATCATGGCAACTGCCTCCACCGGATATCGGCCGGATGCAGTTTCCCCGCTTAACATAATGGCATCCGTACCGTCCAAAATCGCGTTCGCGACGTCACTGGCTTCCGCTCTTGTCGGCCGCGGGTTTGTCACCATTGACTCCAGCATTTGCGTGGCGGTAATAACCGGTTTGCCTGCTAAATTGCATTTTTCAATCAACATTTTTTGGACCAGCGGCACTTCTTCCGGCGGAATCTCAACCCCCAAGTCGCCTCTTGCAACCATCAAACCATCCGCCACGGTCAAGATTTCCTCAATATTTTGGACGCCTTCCGCGTTTTCAATTTTAGGAATAATCAACATGGATGCCCCTGCATCTTCCAAAACCTTCCGGATTGCCAATACATCAGCAGCCCGCTGCACAAAAGAGGCCGCAATCATATCCATGTCCTGTTTAACGCCAAATAAAATATCTGCAACATCCTGTTCCGACAGCGGCGGTAAATTAAGCGCAACCCCCGGCACAGCAACCCGTTTCCGGTCGCTGATTTCCCCATTATTGAGAACAGTCGTAATAATATTATCTTGTTCAATCG
>Ga0316604_10000631_pt1 | contig 39603 bp, 44 predicted proteins | sample OWC_soil_day20_C_FD_207650 | JGI IMG/M metagenome (GOLD analysis project Ga0316604, IMG submission 207650) | Wetland soil microbial communities from Old Woman Creek delta, Ohio, United States - OWC_soil_day20_CT | ecosystem: Environmental > Terrestrial > Soil > Wetlands | place: USA: Ohio... | reverse complement strand
CGTGCGATGGGCAAGTCGGTCGGGGTGGACGCGTATGTCGCCAAATTTGATGCCGAGGCGCTGGCGGATACGCTGCGCCCGTTGATCGAACGATAACAACAAGCAAGCTCTGGAGTTCTGCATGGCAGCTGATCCGAAAATGAGATTTCTCGTGGTGGACGATTTTTCTACCATGCGTCGTATTGTCCGTAATTTGCTCAAGGAGCTCGGCTTCACCAATGTGGATGAAGCTGAAGATGGCGCGATTGCACTGCAAAAACTGCAGGGTGGTGGCTTCGAGTTCGTGGTTACGGACTGGAATATGCCGAATATGGACGGCCTGACGCTATTGCAGACCATTCGGGCGACGCCGACGCTGAAGCATTTGCCGGTCTTGATGATCACGGCCGAGGCGAAGAAGGAAAACATCATTGCCGCGGCTCAGGCCGGGGCCAGTGGTTATATCGTCAAGCCCTTTACCGCAGGAACTTTGTCGGAGAAGCTGAACAAGATCTTCGAAAAAATGGGGCAGGCCTGACATCATGACTGCAACCAATGATTCTGACGATCTCGAGGCGCTCTTCGACTCGATAGCTGGCGATTTCGCGCCGGTGGCAGCCAAGCCAGCCCCTGCACCCGTCGCTGTGGCGAAGGCGCCGGTCACCGATGATAGCGATGATCTGCAGGCGCTGTTTGATAGCGTTGCCGCAGAGACGCAAGCAGCGAAGGCCGAGGCTCCTGGCCTCGTCGTTGAGGAGCCGGCTGGCGAGGAGTGGCCTCGGCAGGAGGCTGTGTTCAACCGTATCGGCCATATGGCCCGCTTGTTGCACGATACCCTGGGGCAACTGGGCTACGACAAGCTGCTTTCGCAAACGGTTTCAGCCTTGCCCGATGCCAAGGACCGCCTTGCCTATGTGGCCAATTTGACCGAACAGGCTGCGTGTCGTGTGCTCAATGCAACCGATATTGCCTGTCCGTTGGTCGATGATATTGAAAATGGCGCCCGGGCACTCGGTGAGCGTTGGGATAAAGTATTCGCCAATCAGCTTGGTCCTCAGGATTTCAAGGCATTGGCCGTCGAGACGCGTGCCTTCCTGAATGGGCAGTTGCCCGAGAAGACCAAGGGGACGCACGCCCAATTGACCGAGATCATGATGGCGCAGGATTTTCAGGATTTGACCGGTCAGGTCATCAAGAAAATCGTCAGCCTGGCGCAGGATCTCGAGACAGGCTTGATGAGCGTGCTGCTTGAGGTGTTGCCGGATACCAAGCGCACCGAGGAAGTTAATAGTCTGATGAACGGGCCGGTGGTTAACGCCGAAGGCCGCACCGACGTCGTCGTTAATCAGGAGCAGGTTGATGATTTGCTGGATAGCCTCGGTTTCTGAGGAGGGTCGAAAATGAGCGACTTTGGCGGAATGGAAGACCTTTTGCAGGATTTTCTGCAAGAAGCACATGACTTGTTGTCGGATGTGGACAACAAGCTGGTTGATCTTGAGAAAATGCCGGATGACCGCAGCCTGCTGAACGATATCTTTCGCGGGTTTCACACCGTCAAGGGAGGGGCAGGTTTCCTGAATGCCACCGAACTGGTGACGCTTTGTCATTTGACGGAAAACCTCTTTGACCGTTTGCGTAACGGTGAACTGGAACTGACCCCCGAACTGATGGATGTCATCATGGCGGCCACCAAGGGGGTGCGCGACATGTTCGGCGAGTTGGGGCAGATGTGTCAGCCGCAACCAGCCGATGCTGAGGTTATTGCCGCACTTCAGGGGGCGCTCAATGGTGAACTGCCCGGAGCGGCGCCGATTCCAGAGGCGGTGGAAACCCGGCCTTCTGTAGCGCCGCAAGCCGTTGCCGGCGAGCCAGACTGGAATGCGTTGCATGCCGTTGTGACCGGTCAGCCGGCGCCGACGCAGGGTGAGGTAATCACCAAAGCCGAAACCGATGCGGCGACTCCACCTGTTACCCCGCCCGCGGCTGCCGATGCTGCCACACAAATCACTCCGGCCGGGCAGGCGCCTGCGCCATCGCCGTTTGGCCGGCGCTCAACGGATCGTCCCGGCGGGCAACCGACTTCCGCCCGGCGTTCTGAAGAGCGCGGTCGGGAAAATACGATTCGGGTCGATACTTCGCGTCTTGATCAGGTTCTGAACCTGTCCGGTGAAATTGGTCTGACGAAGAACCGCCTGACCAGCTTGCGGGCCGATATTCTCGCCGGTAAGAACGATTCTGAAACCTTGCACGCCCTTGATCAGGCGGTGAGTCAGCTGGATCTGCTGGTTTCTGACCTGCAAAACTCGGTGATGAAGACCCGGATGCAGCCAATTGGCCGCCTCTTCCAGAAATACCCGCGAATTGCGCGCGATCTGGCGCGTCAGTTGGGTAAGGATGTCGAGTTGGTGCTGGCGGGCGAAGAAACCGAGGTCGATAAGACCATGATCGAGGATTTGGCCGATCCGCTGATCCATCTAATTCGCAATGCGGTCGACCACGGCGTCGAAATGCCGGCTGAGCGGCAAGCGGCAGGCAAGCCAACGAAGAGTCTGGTTCGTCTTGAAGCGCGCCAAGAGGGCGATCACATTGTTCTGATCATTGCCGATGACGGCAAGGGCATGAGTGCGGAACGGATTCGTGCCAAGGCTATCGAGAAGGGCCTGATCTCCGAGGAAGAGGCCAATACGCTGGATGAGCGGCAAAGTCTGAATCTGATTTTCCTGCCCGGCTTCTCTACCAAGGCACAGATTTCCGATGTTTCGGGGCGTGGCGTCGGCATGGATGTGGTGAAAACCAATATTCAGAAGCTGAACGGCTCGATCGAAATCCGCTCGGAGCCAGGTAAAGGCTCGGTGTTCATTATCTCCCTGCCGCTGACGCTGGCGATCCTGCCGGTACTGCTGGTGCTGCTGGGTGATCAACCGTTTGCGCTACCGTTGTCGCTGGTCCGCGAAATTCTGCCGATTGAGCAAAACCGGATTCAGGAGGTTGGCGGCAAGGAAACCTTGGTGGTGCGAGGCGAAGTGTTGCCGGTCATTACCTTGGCCCGCTTGCTTGGCTGGCCGTTGCAGCAGTCTCCGGAGTATGGCGTTTTCATGCAGACGGCAGAGCGTAGCTTCATTCTTGGCGTTGATAGCTTTGCCGGTCGTGACGATGCGGTGATCAAGTCGCTCGAAGATTTCCGGCCAAAGGGCGTGGCCGGGGTGACGACGCTCTCCAATGGGCAGATTGTGCTGATCCTCGACATGAAGGAATTGTTGACCGATCTTGGTCAGCATTCCGATATGGGTACCGGCTTGCGGGCGCTTGATTTCGCCTGATTCCCGTTTTTGGTCAACCACTTGAGAGGGGGCTTGCCCCCTCTTTTTTTTTAAATGTTTACGCTGTTGTCATGTGTTTGCGCTCGGCATCTGAGAAACAAGCTAAATAAACACACGTACCTATTTAATTTCCTTGGTTTTTCCTATAATAGCCGTACCTACACCCAAAGACGGCTATGGCGGAAGAGAGCGACCTCGATAAAACAGAAGAGCCTAGTGGTAGGCGAATCGAGCAGGCCCGCGAGCAGGGGCAGGTGCCCCATTCCCGTGAACTTGGCACCTTTCTGGTTTTGATGGTTGCGGGCGCCACCTTCTGGATGATGGGGGGCTGGTTGACAGAGGGTGTCATCGCGATGGCCCGCAAAGGTCTAACCCTGGAAGCGCGCCATATGCATGAGCCAGCATTGATGATGCCGCGACTGGCTGATCTCTCGTTGGATGCAGTGTTCGTTTTTTCCCCGTTGTTAGCTCTGTTGTTGCTGGCGGCAATTCTGCCGCCCTTCTTCCTGAACGCCTGGGTGTTTTCAGTCAAGGCGCTGGTTCCTGATCTGGGGCGTCTGAGCCCGCTGACGGGTTTGGGTCGCATGTTCTCCTGGAACAGCCTGATGGAGCTTGGCAAGGCTGTGCTCAAGGCAAGTTTGATCGGGGGAATTGCTGCCATGCTGATCTGGAAGGAACGAGATGATATCTTCGGCTTGCTCGCGCAACCTTTGGATGCCGGGTTGGCGCATGCCGGCAATCTGATCAGCTACTCCTTCCTAATCCTGGTTGCGGCACTTGTTCTGGTGGTCGCCGCTGACGTCCCATTCCAGCTCTGGCAACACTTTCACAAATTGAAGATGACCAAGGAAGAGGTCAAGCAGGAAATGAAGGAAATGATGGGTGACCCGCATGTCAAGGGGCGCATCCGCAGCCTTCAGATGCAGGCCGCGCGCAAGCGGATGATGGCCGCGGTGCCGCAGGCCAGTGTGATCGTCACCAATCCGACACATTTCGCCGTGGCTTTGTCTTACCAGGCAGGAATGGCCGCCCCCAAGGTGGTGGCCAAAGGGCAGGGGGCGATCGCCCTGAAAATAAGGGAGGTCGGTGCGGAACACGCGGTGCCTCTCCTCGAGGCGCCACCCTTGGCGCGAGCGCTCTACAAACACGCCGAACTGGATGCCGAAATACCCTCCGCCCTGTATAACGCAGTCGCGGAGGTTCTTGCTTATATCTACCAGCTTGCCAATTGGCGTCAGGTAGGCGGCGCCTACCCGGTTCAGCCGAGCAATTTGCCGGTACCGCCCGAACTCGTGCCGGAGGCGGTGTAAATGGCGAGCTCTTCGCTCAGAATGCAGAATCTGTTTGGCCGTCTCAACGTGACGCAACTGGCCGCGCCAGTGCTGATCCTGATGATTCTGGCGATGATGGTTCTGCCATTGCCGGCATTTGCCTTGGATCTGCTGTTCACGTTCAATATTGCCATTTCGGTACTGGTCCTGCTGGTTGCGGTGAATACCCAGAAAACCCTCGATTTCTCCGTGTTTCCAACGGTGCTGCTGGTGACCACGCTGCTCCGCCTGTCACTGAACGTGGCCTCGACGCGGATCGTCATGTTGCAGGGCCATACCGGACCGGATGCAGCGGGCAAGGTGATCGAGGCCTTCGGCCACTTCCTGGTCGGCGGCAATTTCGCGGTCGGTATCATGGTCTTTCTGATTCTGACGGTCATCAACTTTGTCGTGATCACCAAAGGTGCGGGGCGGGTGGCCGAGGTCTCGGCGCGCTTCACGCTCGATGCGATGCCCGGCAAGCAGATGGCGATCGACGCCGATCTGAATGCCGGTCTGATCGGCGAAGAGGACGCCCGCAAGCGCCGTTCCGATATCGCCCGTGAGGCCGAGTTTTTTGGCTCGATGGACGGTGCCTCGAAGTTTGTGCGTGGCGATGCCGTGGCCGGCATTGTCATCATGCTCTTGAACGTGGTCGGCGGCCTGGTGGTCGGTGTTGTTCAGCACAACATGGAACTGGCCTTGGCGGCCAAGAATTACACTCTGCTGACCATCGGCGATGGTCTGGTGGCGCAGATCCCCGGGCTGATCATCTCGATTGCCGCCGGTATGGTGGTGACTCGAGTCTCGGACGACCGGGATATTGGCCAACAGGTGATGGGCCAGATGTTCAAGAATGGCCGGGCGATTGCGATTACGGCCGGTATCGTCGGTTTTCTCGGCCTGATTCCGGGGATGCCCAATCTGGTTTTCCTCTCGCTGGCCTCGATCCTGGGCTGGTTTGCCTGGAAGATGCTGGAAAAGGAAAAACTGATCGTCGAGACACCAGTCAAGGTCGCGCCGGCGCCGGTTGTCGAAACCGTCGAGGCGACATGGAACGATGTCGCACCGCTTGATGTGCTCGGTCTGGAAGTCGGTTACCGCCTGATTCCTTTGGTTGATAAGTCGCAGGATGGCGAGTTGTTGCGCCGTATCCGCGGAATTCGCAAGAAATTCGCGCAGGAGGTGGGGTTCCTCGTCTCGCCGGTCCATATCCGCGACAACCTCGAACTGAAGCCGAATGCCTACCGGATACTCCTCAAGGGCGTCGAAGTCGGCGCCGGGGAGGCCTATGCCGGCCAGTTCCTGGCGATCAATCCCGGGCGGGTGGCCGGCACGCTGAACGGTACAACAACAACCGATCCGGCCTTTGGTTTGCCGGCCACCTGGATCGATGCCAGCCAGCGTGATCAGGCGCAGGCTTATGGATATACCGTGGTTGATGCGTCGACCGTGGTCGCCACCCATCTCAATCACCTGATTCTGACCCACGCTTCCGAATTGCTGGGTCGCCAGGAGGTTCAGCAGTTGCTTGAACACTTGGCCAAGGAAATGCCCAAACTGGTTGAGGATCTTGTACCCAAGGTGTTGCCGCTGGGCACCCTGCAAAAGGTTCTGCAGGGTCTGCTTGACGAAGGTGTGCATATCCGCGATATGCGGACCATCATCGAAACAGTCGCCGATCACGCGACCCGTACGCAGAATGCTGATGAACTGATCACGCAGGTGCGCAATGCACTCGGCCGGGCCATCGTGCAGCAACTTTTCCCGGGCACCGGCGAAATGCAGGTGATGTCCCTCGATCCGGCGCTTGAGCGCTTGTTGGCGCAAGCCGTGGCCGGTGGTACGGGGAATACAAGTTTTGAGCCGGGCCTGGCTGATACCCTGGTCCGCGAAACCGCCACCGCTTCCGAGCGCCAGGCAACGCTTGGTCTGCCGGCCGTATTGCTCGTGCCGGCCAGCCTGCGCCTGTTGCTCTCCCGCTTCCTGCGCCGCACCGTGCCTCAATTGAAGGTGCTGGCCCATAACGAAGTTCCAGAAACACGAATTATCAAGGTGACCTCGATAATCGGAGGTAGAACATGAACGTCAGAAAATTCATCGCCGCCAATGCAAGGGATGCCTTGAGGAAAGTGAAGGAAACGCTCGGTAACGATGCGATCATTTTGTCCAATCGCGGGATTCCTGGCGGGGTCGAGATCATGGCCGTCGCCGCACGCGACATGGCGATGATCGTTCCGACCCAGGTAGCCGATACGACGCCACCTGATCGGCGACCGGCGATTGCGGAAGTGGATGACGATTATCGAGTGTCTTTGAGTTCGGCCCGCGCTCAGGCGGCTCAAGGTGTGGCGCCGCGCGTTCAGACACAGGCAGCACCGATGGCGGCACGGCCAGTCGCGCCATCTGCCGCACACCGTCCGGCTGCCGCGGTGAATGCCGCTATCCCGCGAACGGGGGCGTTGCGTAATCTGGAAATGGGGCGTCCGCAACAGTCGACCGCAGCATTCACGCCGCCGCCGGCGCAAAAGCCAGCGCCGTCGCCGGCGCCGCGTGTCCAGACGCAAGCCAGCCCACCGCCGCGTCGGGCTGAGGCCGAAGTGGTGCCGATGGCGGTGATGGATGAAATTCGTTCGCTGCGCAAGATTGTCGAGCAACACCTGGCCGGATTTGCCTGGGGTGAGGCGGCGCGTTCCGAGCCGGTGAAGACTGATGTGTTGCGCCAGATGCTGGATGCCGGCTTTTCACCACAGTTTTCCCGCGACCTGCTGGCAGATTTGCCGATGGAGATGGATGGCCTGCAGGCGATGGCTTGGGTCAAAGGGGCGGCAGACCGCTCGTTGTTTACGATTGGCAACGAAAGTGACATCGTCGATCGCGGTGGTATCTACGCCCTGGTTGGGCCGACCGGTGTCGGCAAGACCACCACGACGGCCAAGCTTGCCGCTCGCTGTGTTCTGCGCCATGGCCCGAGCAAGGTTGCGCTGGTCACTACCGACGGCTATCGGATTGGGGCGCACGAGCAGTTGCGGATCTACGGTCGCATCCTCGGGGTTTCGGTTTATCTGGTCAAGGACGCCGCCGAACTCCGTCAGACCCTGGTCGAACTGCAGCATAAGCACATGGTTCTGATCGACACCATGGGGATGAGCCAGAAGGACAAACTGGTGCCTGAACTGACTGACATGCTGGCTGGCTGTGATGTGCAGCGCTTGCTGCTGCTTTCCTCGACGTCGCGCGGCGACACTTTGGATGATGTGGTCCGTGCCTACGAAGGGGATAACCTGGCTGGCTGCATCCTGACCAAAATCGATGAGGCAGCCAGTCTGGCGACGCCGCTTGATGTCATCATGCGCCATGGTTTGAGGCTGCACTATGTTTCAAATGGACAGCGCGTGCCGGAAGATCTGCATCTGCCGAACCGTGGCTATTTGTTGCACCGCGCGTTCAAGGATGTGCCGGAAAGTTCGCCGCATAAATACGATGGTGTCGAACCCGGCCTGATGATGGCCAACGCCGGCATGATCGCGGCTGGAGCGCGCCGTGGCTGATTTTCGGGTGGATCAGGCGGCAGGCTTGCGTCGCCTCCTTGGTCGTGGCCAGTTGCAGGTCGTCACCTTTGTCGCGGGGTGCGAAGGCGTCGGGCGTAGTGTTGCAGTCGCCAATATTGGCGTGGCGCTGGCTCGTTTGGGCAAGGAGGTCTTGATCATCGACGAGCATAGCTCGCGTGACGACATTGCCTCGACATTCGGCTTGCTGGCGCGCTACGACTTGTTGAACGTGGTGCAGCGCGAACTTGACCTGCCGCAGGTGCTGTTGCAGCCGATGAGCGGCTTGCGCATCCTGCCGGCGGCCAGGGCGGTCAAGACGCTCGGACGTCTCTCGTTGCCGCAGCAGCAGACCTTGCTGGATGCCATGTCGGGCCTGGAAAGGCCGGTGGATGTCATTCTGGTCGATGCCAGCATGGCGCATCCGCATGGTTTCTCACCGTTTGGCCTGGCCTCCCAGGAGGCGGTCGTCGTCCTGTCCGGGAGCGGCGCCTCAATTACCGAAGCCTATTCGCTGATCAAAAAAGTCAGTCATGCGTTTGCCCGCAAGCACTTCCGGATTCTGGTGAACAAGGTTCGCAGCCTGCCCGATGCCCGTTCAATTTACGAGAACATCGCTCAGGTTGCGGCGCAGCGAGGGGTTGCTCGTCTGGACTACGCCGGTGCGATTCCGCTGGATGAATCGCTGCGTCAGTCGGCTCAATTGTGCCGGCCGGTTCTCGTGCAAGCCCCCGACTCGCCGTCTGCGCATGCTTTCCGCGATATCGCTTCCGATCTGCTGTATTGGCAGCGTAGCGATAGCGAGGCTGGTGGTGTCGAGCAATTCATGCAGCAACTGCTACACTTGAGCCAACGCATAACCCCGAACGTACTCCGAGCCTGATGTATACCGCTGCCGGGCAGCCTGACAGGGAACAGTTGGTTCAGCGCTTTGTGCCGCTGGTGAAACGCATCGCCTACCATTTGATGGCCCGCTTGCCGGCCAGCGTTCAGTTCGAAGATCTGGTCCAGAACGGCATGCTTGGTTTGCTGGATGCGATGGACCGTTACGAGACCGGTTTCGGCGCTCAATTCGAAACCTATGCAACCCAGCGTATTCGTGGTGCCATGCTCGATGGCCTGCGGGAAAATGATTGGTTGCCGCGTAATCTGCGCCGGGAGTTGCGGCGGATCGAGGCGGCCATCAATCAGTTGGAGCATGAGCATGGGCGGGCGCCGTCCGAGCGCGAACTGGCTGAGACGCTTGGCATGTCGCTGGCCGATTACCAGAAAACCCTGCATGATGCGCGCGGACATCAACTGGTCTATTTCGATGATTTTAGCGGTGAAGGTGACGAGGATTTTCTCGAGCGTCATTTCACCGACAATAGTGCGGATCCGGCGAGCATATTCGAGGACAAGAGCGTCAAGGAATTGCTGGTCAAGGCGATCGGTCGCTTGCCCGAGCGGGAAAAACTGATGATGGCCCTCTATTACGAGCAGGAACTTAATCTGCGGGAAATCGGCGAAGTGATGGGGGTTACCGAATCCCGTGTCTGCCAATTGCACAGCCAGGCGATAGCACGTCTGCGTAGCCAGTTGGTGGGTGATGTGCCGCTTGCCAAGAAGCGGGGTAGGGAGAAAACCGGTGGATAAGATCAGTTTGGCCGGTCTGGCTATCGGTCTGGTCGCCATTGTCGGTGGCCAGGTGCTGGAAGGTGGCCATGTCAGCTCCCTGGTGCAGCCGACAGCCTTGCTGATTGTCTGTGGCGGCACGCTGGGTGCGGTGTTGCTGCAAAGTCCGCTGCATATTTTCAAGCGCGGCATGTGGATGGCCAAATGGGTGTGGTCGCCACCGGTGATTGAGCAGAAGCGGATGATTGACCAGATTCTCAACTGGAGTCAGTTATCCCGCCGTGAAGGTCTGCTGGCACTGGAGAACTATATTCCCGGCATCAAGGATGAATTCACCAAGAAGGGCCTGCAATTGCTGGTTGATGGCGCCGACCCCGAGCGCATTCGTGAGTTGCTTGAGGTCGAGATCAATACCTTTGAGGACGAGTGGCGGCAATCGGCCAAGATCTGGGAGTCGGCGGGGGGCTATTCGCCAACGATCGGCATCCTGGGGGCGGTCATGGGCTTGATCCATGTGATGGAAAATCTCTCGGACCCGACCAAGCTCGGGTCCGGCATCGCCGTTGCATTCGTGGCGACGATCTATGGTGTTGGTTTGGCCAACCTGATTTATCTGCCGATCGCCGGCAAGCTGAAGTATTACATCATGCGCATGGTTGCCTCCAGAGAGATGCTGATCGACGGCCTGGTGGGTATCGCGGTCGGCGATAATCCGCGCATCATTGAAGGCCGCCTCAAGGGCTATCTGCTGTAATGGCCCGCAGGCGCCGCGAGGAGGAGCACGAGAATCACGAGCGCTGGCTCGTCTCCTACGCCGATTTCATCACCCTACTGTTTGCTTTTTTTGTCGTGATGTACGCCATTTCGTCGGTCAATGAGGGCAAGTACAAGGTGTTGTCCAATTCGCTGACCAATGCCTTCCGGAATGTCACTGGCCAACCCGAAGGGCAGCCGATTGCGGTAATCCAAGGGATGCCACCGATTCCGCCGCGGCCACTCGCCAAGCCGGACAAGCTGCCTGATCAGAAAAAGCAGGAGCAGCGGCAGAAAATGAAAAACGTTGCCGGAAAGCTTATGGAGGCCTTGCAGCCGCTGGTGGCGCAGGGCAAGGTGCGTTTGCTCGAAACCAGTCGTGGAGTCACGATCGAAATCAACGATAGCATTCTGTTCCCGGCCGGTCAGGCCAAGCTGCAGCCGGCATCGATCAATGCCATGCTGGCCATTGCGCAGGTCTTGGCTGCCTCTGATTTTCCGATCACCATCGAGGGGCATACGGACAATGTGCCGATCGCAACCCCGCAGTTCCCATCGAATTGGGAATTGTCTGCGATGCGGGCAACGACCGTATTACGCTTGTTCAATGACGGTGGTGTCGGTGCTGAGCGACTTACTGCCATCGGTTACGGCGAGACGCGTCCCGTCGAAACCAATGTGACGGCCGAAGGTCGTGCTCGCAATCGACGGGTCAGCATCCTGATCGACTCCAATCGGCCGGAAGAACCGACGGAAATTCAGGAAGGGCGGAGCAATCAATGAGCCTGAGGCAAGGCGGATGAGCCTTGCTGTCAGGCGGCTTACTCAGGCGGAGTCGACGATACGGCTGCCTGAAGTCGACGAGGCCTGGCCATCGCTGCCGTAAAGCGTGTTCTTTTGATATTGCTGGGTTAGCGCGGCCAGCAACTCTCCCGTTTGATGCAGATGCATCTTGATCAGTTGGCCGTTGAGTTCATGCAACTGCTTGGCTTCGCGAGCCAAATCCATCAGGTTTTTCCAGCCGGCGGCGATGTCTTTCTGCTCGGGGTTGGCGGCAAGCCAGCGCATCATTGCTGAACGAACATTCTCACCCGGGTCGGTGCCAAGTGCTGTGCTGCGCTCCTTTTCGATCGCATTCAACGCTTCGATCAAGCGGAGTTTTTGTTCGCTGATGGCCGGCAAGGCCCCCGCATCTGCTCGCTTCAACGCATCCTGTTCAAGCTTCAGCAAGGCGATGAACTCTGTCAGTTGCACCGTTTCCCGGGCAGTAATCGCGGCCAGTTTATGCATCAGGCTTCGCGTTTGCTGCTGGCGTTGACCAGATCGCGCGCCGACTCGATCAGCCGGTCGGCAATCGCCTCGGGATTGATCTTGAAACGCCCCTCCGAAATCGCCTGCTTGATTTCCTGGATTTTTGCCGTGTTGACCGGCGGCTTCTCGCTACTTTGCAGGCTGCCGGCCAATTGACTTAGACTGACCGCCTCCTGCGCCGAGCCTGTGCTGGCAGCGGGGGTAGCCGTCTGACGCTGCGTTACGGGCGGCGTCGTGGGTTGGTATGAACTGTCGATTTTCATTTTGATCTCGCAATACTTTAGAACTCAACCCGGATAACGGCCAATTTAGCTGAAACTTTAGCCTAAAAAGAGATTTCTATGCTGCCGTCGCCTTTGGCGATGCCGCTGACGGTCTGGCCGGATGGCATGCGGACTTGAGCAATCTGTCCTTCGCTTGCATTGGAGAGGGCTTTGCCTTCGCTGCTGACGGCAAAGCCCGGGCCTTTTGAAAGCACGCGAACGGTTTGCCCTTGACGAATGACCATCGGTGCGAGCAGTTGATTATCACGGAGGGGTTGTCCTGCTCCCAGCGAGTTGCGCAAGGTTTTACCGATGGCCAGGGCCGGATCGGCAACAACGCCGGCGGGCAAGGTGCTCAAGTCGCCGGCGCTGCTGACCAGGTCGCCAGGCTGGATGACCTGACCGGCTGCCAAGGCGCGGGCGGTGCTGACGTAGTTGCCAGTGATGGCGATTTGGACAGGGACCAGCACGCTCCAGATGTTGGGGCCGAGACAGCGGACGCCGACGTGTGTCTTTCCAGTCATGCGGGTTCCCGGCGGCGAAAACGCTTCATGCGCGGTACAGGGTGGCAGCCTGCTGGCGTCGAGCTTGCCCATGGCGATCGTCACTTTGCCCGGCAAGCCTTGCGTCTGGGCGCGAACATAGCGTTCGGCAGTCTCCATGACAGGATCAAATTCGGCGCCGAACAGGGGGCTTGCGACGGCAAGGAGCAGAGCGAAAAAAAGGCTTCTCAAGGGCATGCCGACATTTTGCCCGACGCCGCTCGGGCATGGGACAAATAATTGCCTGACCATTGCGGCAAGTTTTGCCGAAAGCAGGAAAAGCTATTGCCGGATTTTGCCGATTTCCAGGTTTTTTGAAGTGGCATGAAGTCTGCTTTTAAAGGTCAGCCTTCTTTGGGAGTCCGGCATGAGCAGTCTCGATCAATATCTTTCAGTCTATAGCCAAGCGATGAATCTGCGGACGCAGCGCCATCAGGTGCTGGCCTCGAATATCGCCAATGCCGACACCCCCAATTACAAGGCGCGCGACTTCAGTTTCGACAAGGCGATGCAGAATGCGATGTCCGGTCGGGGCAACGGCAGCATTGCCCTAGCGACGACCGCATCGGGCCATCAGCAGGGCAGCGGTGCGGCTGGTGGCGCGGCGCTGCAATTTCGGACGGAAACCCAATCGGCGGCGGATGGCAACACGGTCGATATGGACGTCGAGCGCTCACAGATTGCCGAAAACGCCCTGCAGTACCAGATCGTCAGCCAGTTTATTAGTGACAAGTTCAAGGGTATCCGTAGTGCCCTAGCGAATACTTCGAGCTAAGGAGCTTTAAATGAGCTTGTTCAACGTTTTCAAGGTTTCTTCCAGCGCCATGACGGCGCAGTCGATGCGCCTGAATACCACCGCTTCCAACCTGGCCAATGCCGACAGTGTCATTTCTGCCGATGGCAAGCCTTACCGGGCCAAACAGGTCGTTTTCGAGGCGACGCCGATGGGCAATGCGGGCGAGAGTTCGAAAGGGGTTCGCGTGCGCCAGATCGTCGAGGATGCCTCGCCGCCGCGCATGGTCTATGACCCCAAGAATCCGGCTGCAGACGAAAAGGGCTACGTCGCGTTTTCAAACGTCAACGTGGTCGAGGAAATGACCAACATGATTTCTGCTTCGCGTTCCTATCAGACCAACGTCGAAGTGATGAATACCGCCAAGACCATGATGCTGCGTACCTTGAGCATTGGCCAAAACTAACCGGAGATTCCCATGAGCACCGTCAGTTCAACCAGTTCGAATGCTGATGTTATTGCGGCACTAAATGGCACAAACAGCAGTTCTTCTACGAAAACTGCACAGGATCTGCAGAACAGTTTCCTGACCATGCTGACCACCCAGTTGCAGAATCAGGACCCGCTGAATCCGATGGACAACGCCCAGATGACCTCGCAGTTAGCCCAGATCAGCACGCTGGAAGGAATTCAGGGGCTGAACACGACGCTGACCCAATTGCTTTCTTCCTATAACACCTCGCAGGCGCTGCAAGCGGCGGGCGCCATTGGTTCGCAAGTGCTGACCGAGGGCCAGAACCTAGTGCTTAGCAGCGGCTTGAGTCAAGGTGGCGTTAGTTTGGGCAGCGCGGCCGACAAGGTCACCGTTACCATCAAGAATGCCGCCGGTGCCGTGGTACAGACCCAGGACCTGGGCAAGCAGGCGGCGGGCATTGTCGCCTTCGCGTGGGATGGCAAGAATGCCAGCGGTACACAGCTTGCCGATGGCAAATATACCTTTTCGATCGAGGCCAGCAAGGCCGGAACCAAGGTGACCGCCACACCGATACAAGTTGGCACGGTATCTGCTGTCGTTAAGAACGGATCGAGTTTCGAACTGGAATTGAATTCAGGCGAAACGGTGGCATTCAATGACGTTCTGCAATTCATGTAATTCCGGGAGACTGCAATGGCATTCCAACAAGGGCTGAGTGGCCTTAACTCTGCATCCAGAGCGCTGGATGTGACCAGTAACAACATCGCCAACGCGAGTACCGTGGGCTTCAAGGGGGCGTCAACGCATTTTGCGGATGTGTATGCTGCCTCGCTGTCGGGCAGTGGCGCTTCGCAGGTCGGTATCGGTACTTCCGCGGCAGCCATTGTTCAGCAGTACACGCAGGGCAATATTACGACGACCAGCAACTCGATGGATGTTGCGATCAATGGCTCGGGCTTCTATCGGCTGACCCAGGATGGCGCCGTCACCTACTCAAGAAACGGCCAGTTTCACGTCGATTCGAACGGTTTCATCGTCAATGATTCCCAGGACAATCTGACCGGCTATATGGCTGACGCTTCCGGGAAGATCACGCCGACGACGCCGACTGCACTGCAGATATCGACGGCGAGCATTCCGCCGAAAGTTACCGGGGCAACCTCTGATGGTGTAACGGCTGCCTTGCAACTGGATTCCACAGAATCGGTAAAAACCTGGACCGCTCCATTAACCGCGACGACTGCGCCTGATACGAATAGCTACAATTATTCAACTGCGCTGACCATCTACGATAGTCTCGGCAATGCTCACACTATGACAATGTATTTTGTCAAGGGTGCGCCGACTGCCGCGGAAGCGGCGGCCACGCCGCCGGTAACCGGGGCTTGGGATGTGCATTACCAGATTGATGGTGTTAACGAGACCAGCGCTGCTCCAGCGTATACCGGCAATGGTCTGGCATCGACCCGCTTGACGTTTGACAGCAGCGGCAAGATTATTTCGCCGACCACCGCCACGCCCACCTCTCTGAGTGTTCTCCTTGGTTCGGTGATGAGCGCCAACGGCTTGACGAACAGCGCAGCCTCTCCCTTGGCGTTTACCGTCAACTTTGGTGAATGTACTCAGTACGGCAGCGATTTCAGTGTCAACAAGCTGACCCAGGACGGCTATGCTTCCGGTAACTTGTCTGGCCTCTCGATCGGGCCAGACGGCGTGATCCAGGGGAATTACAGCAACGGCCAGACCAAGAACATGGCCCAGATCGTTCTGGCCAACTTCATTAATCCGAATGGTTTGATGGCCATCGGCAACAACGCCTGGATCGAGACCGCTGCTTCCGGCCAGCCGATGGTGGGCACGCCGGATACCGGGACGCTCGGTGTTCTGCAGTCCGGCGCGGTGGAAGAATCGAACGTTGACCTGACCGGCGAATTGGTCGCCATGATCGTTCAGCAACGCAATTACCAGGCAAACGCACAGTCGATCAAGACCCAGGATCAGATCATGCAGACCCTGGTGAATATCCGCTAAGCCGCACGGAGCTGATTGAATGGATCGCCTGATCTACACCGCGATGACCGGCGCCAAGCATGTTTTCATGCAGCAGGCCGGGACGGCGAACAACCTGGCCAATGCCAGCACCATCGGCTTCAAGTCGCAGGAGCATCGTTTCCGTGCCGTGCCGATCCAGGGCGAAGGCATGCCGACGCGGGCGTTCGTGGTCGATGCCTCGGTCAGCGATGTGATGGATCAGGGGCCCTTGATGTTCACCGGGCGCAATCTGGATGTTGCGGTCAATGGCAAGGGCTGGATCGCTGTACAGTTACCTGATGGCAGCGAAGCTTATACACGAGCCGGCAGCCTGGATGTGGACGTGACCGGCCAGCTGCAAACCAAGGGCGGCTACGCCGTGGCTGGCGATGGCGGGCCGATCAATGTCCCGCCCGACAATAATATTGAAATCGCACCGGATGGCACGGTATCCATCGTCCCGACCTTCGGTACGCCGAATATCTCTAATGCCATCGGCCGGGTCAAACTGGTCAATCCGCCGGAGGCCGACATGGTACGCGGTGCCGATGGCCTGTTCCGGATGCGCGATGGCCAGCCGGCGCCGGCCGATGAGCGGGTCAAGCTCGCCTCCGGGACGTTGGAAGGCAGTAACGTGAATGTGACGGATGCGATGGTCAATCTGATCAGCCTTTCCCGTCAGTTCGAAATGCAAGTGAAGATGTTGCAGACAGCCGATACCAATGCCCAACGGGCGGATCAGTTGCTCACCATGACTTCCTGATAGGACCTGAATCATGATCCGTTCCCTGTGGATTGCCCGTACCGGCCTCGATGCCCAGCAGACTCAGCTGGATGTCATTGCCAATAATCTGGCCAACGTTAGTACCAATGGTTTCAAGCGCGGGCGTGCCGTCTTTGAGGACCTGCTTTACCAGACCCTGCGTCAGCCCGGCGCGCAGTCCTCGCAGCAAACGCAGATTCCGACTGGCTTGCAGTTGGGAACCGGGGTGCGGCCGGTGTCGACCGCACGCATCTTCACCCAGGGCAACCTGCAGAAAACCGACGGCACGCTGGATATCGCGGTGCAGGGCAATGGCTTTTTCCAGGTCTTGCTGCCGGACGGCACAACCGCCTATACCCGTGACGGCGCCTTCCAGAAGGATAACCAGGGACAGATCGTCACTGCCGATGGCTATCCGCTACAGCCCAACATCACCATTCCGGCCGATGCGCTGTCGCTGACGATTGGTACCGATGGCACGGTCTCCATTACCCAGGCCGGCAATGCCGCGACGACCCAGATCGGTAGCATCCAATTGGCCACCTTCATCAATCCGGGCGGCCTGCAAAGCATGGGGCAGAACCTGTTTCTGGAAACCGCGGCGAGCGGTACCCCGACGCCGAATACCCCGGGTACCAACGGCGCCGGTATCGTCAATCAGGGCTATGTCGAAACCGCCAACGTCAATGTGGCGGAAGAGCTGGTGACGATGATCCAGACCCAGCGCGCCTATGAGCTCAACTCCAAGGTTGTGTCGACATCGGATGCCATGCTGGGGCGTCTGACCCAGCTGTGAGGTAACGCCATGAAACGTATCCTTTTGATTGCCGTGCTGGCCATTGCCGGATGTACGACAGTACCGCCGACCAATGTGCATCAGCCGATGACGGCGAGGCCGACACCGCGTTTCGATATGGCCAACGGCAACGGCTCGATCTATCAGGTTGGATACAGTCGGCCACTGTTTGAAGACCGGCGTGCCCGGTTTGTCGGCGATACGATTACCGTCAAAATTACCGAGAGCACGAGTGCATCTGCCAAGTCCAACAGCAAGCTGGACAAATCGAACTCTTCGAAAGCGGCCGTTACCGCTTTTAGTGGTTTGCCGGGTAAAGGCCTGCTTGGCCTGGATCTCGATGCCTCGAGTTCCAATGCCTTCAGCGGCAAGGGGGAGGCAGCCAACAATAACGTCTTTACTGGCAACATCACGGTGACGGTAATCGACGTTATGCCAAACGGCAATCTGTTGGTGTCGGGTGAGAAGCAGTTGGCGATTGGTCACGAGCAGGAGTTCGTCCGGATTTCCGGGGTCATCAACCCGAGCTTTGTTGATGCCTTCAACACGATCGAGTCTTCCAAGGTGGCCGATGCCCGGATCGAGTACAAATCGGCCGGTCAGATCAGTGAAGGGCAGATCATGGGCTGGATGGCACGTTTCTTCCTTAATGTGCTTCCGTTCTAGGAAAAATCTCGCGGAGGCGCATCATGAAGACGAATAGCGGCAAGGTATACCGGCAGGCGGCAATTGTGGCCGCTTGTCTGTTGCCGCTCTGGAGCCAGACGGTGCTTGCCGAGCGGATCAAGGATCTGGCCAGCATTCAGGGGGTGCGTAACAACCAGTTGATCGGCTACGGCATCGTGGTCGGTCTTGACAATACCGGCGACCAGACGACGCAAACCCCCTTTACCACGCAGGCGATAGGCAACATGCTGTCGCAGATGGGGGTCAATCTGACCCAGGAGCAGGCGCAGAAACTCCAGTTGAAGAATGTCGCAGCGGTGATGATTACCGCCAACATGCCGGCCTTTTCCAAGCCCGGCCAGCCAATCGATGTCACTGTTTCTTCGATGGGCAATGCCAAGAGCCTGCGCGGCGGTACCTTGCTGATGACCCAACTGAAGGGGGCTGACGGGCAGGTCTATGCCATTGCCCAGGGCAATGTGCTGGTCGGCGGCGTCGGGGCTTCTTCCGGCGGTTCCAAGGTTACGGTCAACCATCTTTCGGCAGGCAGAATCCCCAGTGGCGCAACTGTAGAGCGTGCGGTGCCATCGGGCTTGGGGCAGGGCGGCTTTGTCTATTACGAACTGTCCAGCACCGATTTCGGAACGGCCCAGAATGTCGTCGATGCCATCAACAAAAGCATGGGGCCGGGCACGGCGCAGGCGGTCGATGGGCGGCGGATCGCGGTACGCGCACCTGAGGATGTCGATGCCCGGGTTTCCTTCCTGGGGCGGATCGATAATCTGGACGTCAAGCCGGTTGTCGGTTTGGCCAAGGTGATTGTGAACCCACGCACCGGTTCGGTGGTGATGAACCAGAAAGTCACCCTGGAAGCTTGTGCGGTTGCCCATGGCAGTCTTTCCGTTGTGGTCGATGCCGCGCAGCCACAGATCGGGCAGGGCGCCGATATTCAGGTCAAGCAGGACAATGGCAGCCTGATGAACGTCAAGGCCGGCGCCAATCTGGCGGATGTTGTCAAGGCCTTGAATGCGCTGGGGGCCAATCCCCTGGATCTCCTGGCCATTCTGCAGGCCATGAAGGCGGCTGGCGCCTTGCGTGCCGATCTTGAAATCATCTGATCCGCCATGTCAGTCAAAATTCAGGATAGCCCGAGCCGGGCGGCGTTTGATGTCAAGGCGACGCAGGACTTGCGTAGCCAGTTTCAAAAGGATCCGCAGCAGGGCCTAAAGGCGGCCGCCCAGCAGTTCGAGACCTTGTTTCTGCAACAGGTCATCAAGAGCATGCGCGATGCGACGCCGCAGGATGGCTTGCTCAATAGCGATCAGTCGCGCTTCTATACGGGCCTGCTGGATCAACAGATGGCCCAGAATATTGCTGGAAGTGGCAAGGGCATCGGGTTTGCCCGCTTGATCGAGCAGCAACTTGGCCGCAATCTGGCCGGCGCCGAGGCGCAGGCCGGCCTCAATGCACCGGCAAATGCTGCCGGCAGTCCCTTGCCGCTAACCGCCGCCGATGCGCGGCATCTCCAATACACACCCGTACCCAGCGCTTTGCCAACGTCGGCGGCGTATGCCGGCATTGCTTCTTCGAACAACTCCGGCGCGACTTCCGGCAATACAGAAGCGCCGACTTCATCGAAGGAGTTCGTCAATCGGATCTGGCCGCAGGCAGTGGAAGCCTCGCGGTCGACCGGAATTCCACCCCAATTTCTGGTCGGTCATGCGGCCTTGGAGAGTGGCTGGGGGCGCAGCGAAATTCGCAAGAGCGATGGTTCGTCGAGCTACAACCTGTTTGGGATCAAGGCCGGCAAAAACTGGAACGGCGCAACGGTGGATGCGACAACGACAGAATATGTCGATGGCCAGGCGCAGCAGAGCGTCGAACGCTTCCGCGCCTATGCGTCGTATGACGAGGCTTTCCGTGACTATGCCTCCTTGTTGCGCAGCAATCCGCGTTACAGCGGGGTGATCGGCTCGCAGGATGGCGCGGAGTTTGCTAAAGGTTTACAGCGGGCCGGTTATGCAACCGACCCCAGCTACGCCGACAAGTTGAGCAAGATCATCAATGGTCCTAGTTTGCGCATGGCGCTGGTTGGCTAAAGAATCAAGTTAATCCCGTTTGTGCCGTTAACAAACGGGAAGGAGATGGAAATGGGAAGCGGCTTAATCAGCATTGCAATGACTGGCATCAACGCGGCGCAAACAGGCCTGCTGACGACCAGCAACAACATCGCGAACATGAGTGCCGAAGGGTACACGCGGCAGCGCATCGTTCAGGCCTCGAATCCGACGGTGATGACCGGGGCTGGCGGTATCGGCCAGGGGACGCATGTCGTGACGGTTGAGCGCATGTATAACCAGGCGCTGAACAAGCAGGTCTTGAGCGCTCAGACTAGCGTCAGTTCCCTGGATACCTACTACTCCCAGATTTCCCAGATCGACAACATGCTGGCCGACAAGGACGCCGGCATCACACCGCTGATGCAGCAGTTTTTCAATGGCATCCAGTCGGTGGTCAGCACCCCATCGCTGATTTCATCTCGCCAATCGATGATTTCTGCTGCGCAGACCATGGTTACCGGCTTTCAAAGCATGTACAGTCGGCTGGATGAACTGGAGTCAGGGGTCAATTCGCAGATCAGCAGTACAGTCGAGTCGATCAACAGCTACACCCAGGAAATCGCCGGCTTGAACCAGCGGATTATCTCGGCAAGTGCGCTGAATGGGCAGCCGGCCAACGATTTGCTCGACAAGCGGGATGAGCTGGTTTCCAAATTAAACGAGTTGGTCAAGGTGACGACGACGACGGATAGCAACGGAAGCTATAACGTTTTTGTCGGTTCCGGCCAGCAACTTGTTATCGGGACGCGCGTCACCGAAATGGTTGCGCTCAACTCGTCGGCCGATCAGTCTCGTATCGTTGTTGGTCTGAAGGGGGCCACGGGTAACGTTCAGGAACTGCCCGAATCCCTGGTCACCGGTGGCAAACTCGGCGGGTTGCTCAGTTTTCGTTCCGAGGCACTGGATACCGCCTTCAATCAACTGGGTTTGATGGCAACTTCGCTGGCTCTGACTTTCAATGCCCAGCATGACCTGGGCCTGGATCTGGATGGTAATGCGCCAGCCAATGATTTTTTCTCAATCAGCGATCCGACCGTCATCGGGAAATCGACTAACTCTGGCACGCTCAGCGCCACATGGGTCACGCCGCCGCCAAATAACGGGACCAATTTTTATACCAATGTGACAGCAAGTGATTATCAACTGTCCTATGACGGTACGAATTACACGCTCAAGCGCTTGTCCGACAATCAGTCCTGGGTTGATAGTTCATTTGCCAACATCAATACCCAGGCCCAGACGCAGGGATTCTCGTTGTCAGGGGCTCCGGCATCCGGTGACAGCTTCACGATCCAGCCAACCAGGGATATTGCCCGACTTTTTTCCGTCAATGCCACCATTGCGGCAAATCCGAAAGGCATCGCTGCAGCTTCGGTTGGTGGATCTACCGGTGCTGAGGATGGTAGTAATGCCCTGAAGCTTGGGAATCTGCAAATTCAGAACACCACCTCGGGCGGCAAGGCGACTTTTCAGGATAACTATGCTGCCTTCGTTAACGACATCGGTAACAAGACTGCATCAGCTGAAATTTCCTCAGAGGCCCAAACTGCGTTGTTCAACCAGGCCTACTCGGCAAAAGAGGCAGTCTCCGGCGTCAATCGCGATGAAGAGGCAGCAAAGCTCATCGAGTATCAGCAGGCCTATCAGGCATCTGCCAAGGTGCTCGAAATTGCATCCAGTCTGTTCGATACCTTGCTTGCGCTCTAATAGGTAATTGAAGGAGTCACCCATGAGTCTCAGAATCAGTACGGCCCAACTCTATAACAGCGGTGTCGGTGGTATCCAGCAGTTGCAGAGCAGTCTCTATACCCTGCAAAACCAGATCGACACTGGGCGGCGTATCGTTACCCCTAAGGATGATCCGGTCGGTGCTGCGCAGGCGCTGGTGGTGACTCAATCGAAGTCCGTGAATGAGTTGTACCTCAAGAACCAGGCGTCGGCGGACACCAAATTGTCGGCGCTTGACAGCACGCTGGGTGGCGTCAACGAAGAACTGCAGAATATCTACGAAAAATCTGTTGCGGCGGGTAACGGCAGTTATTCGGCTACCGAGCGTGCCGCCATTGCGACGGAACTGGAGCAGCGCTTGAACAGTCTGGTGGGCTTGGCTAACACCCAGGACGGTACTGGGCGTTATGTCTTTGCCGGCTTTGATAGTACGACTCGCCCATTTTCACTGACCGGAAATGCGACTGGGCCATTTTCGAGTACCAATCAGTACATTCAATATAACGGCGATCAAGGGCAGCAGCAGTTGCAGGTTACCGCCAGCTTTAGCCTTGCGACCAATATTCCCGGTAACGACGTGTTCACCGATGTTCGTGACTCCAGTGGCAATCTGACCGGCAGCAGCATTTTTGACTCCGTCAAGAACATGGTGGATTACCTGCGTGGCTCGGGAAGTGTCACATACTCGGCTGCACTGGATGGCATCAATGCCTCCATGGAGACGGTTTCACGTGCCAGGGCAACTGTTGGCGCCCGCCTTTCCTCGCTCGAAAGCATGACCAACACGGCCAGTGACCGGGCTCTGCAGTACAAAACCCAACTGTCGAATCTGGAAGATCTTGATTACGCCAAGGCGTTGACGGATGTTTCCCAGAAAAAAATCCAACTTGAGGCTGCTCAAGCAACATTTGCCAGTACGTCGAAACTGTCATTGTTCAACTACATATGAGATTTCGTTCGACCTTGCCGGTCTGCCTGCTGGCAGCGGCACTGATGAGTGGCTGTTCCTCCCCCGGCAGTTCGCCTTCGCCCATTGTTCCAGACAAGATCATCCAGTTGACCGCGACGACCTCGGTAACGCTGGCCAATGTAGTCACCGGCGCCTTGATTATCGGCGCAATACATTTGTATTACGATCCACTGGCACCAAACTGGGAAATCGAGGAAGCGCGGATCAATGAGGACACTTATCGCCTTTCGCTGAAGATGAAGCGCTATCACACCGGTGGTGCCGGTGAGTCCATCCAGATCCTGAAGCGCCGGGCCAGCCAGTTGCAGATGCAACAGGGCTATGCTGCCTACCTGCTGATGGAGTACACCGAGGGCATCGATTCTCAGACCCTGGGGGCGCGCCGGATGGCGGAAGGAACGATCAAGCTGGTACAGCGCCAGCAGGCTGATTCGTTCATGCAGAACGAACGTTACTGACCGCCGGGAACGGCAAATCCAAGCAAGGCGCTCATTCCAAATTCAAAGAGCGCCTGTAGCGGTGTGGCAAGGTAATTCAGGCTGATGGAAAGGGCAATGAAGCCACCACCCAGTGTCAGCGGAAAACCCAGCGCGAAGATGTTCAGTTGGGGGGCCGCCCTGGTCAGTACAGCCAACGCAACGTTGGTGATCATGAGTGCAACGATGATCGGCAGTGCAAGCAGCAAGCCGGCCGAAAATATTTTTCCCCCGAGTTTAACGAGGTTCAGCCAACTGTCTGCGCCTAGCGGAATGGCACTGACTGGAATCGCATTGAAGCTCTGGGCGAGTGTGGCGAGGTAGATCAGATGACCATTCAGCGAGAGAAAGGTGAGTAGCGACATTAGCCCGAGAAACTCTGCGATAACCGGGGTTTGCGAGGAATTGAGGGGGTCGTAGAAGGTGGCAAAGCCCAAACCCATTTGCAAGCCAATGAGTTCGCCGGCCAGGTCAACTGCGGTAAAAACGATTTTTGCCGCAAATCCCATGCCGATACCGATGGCCATTTGCTGAAACAGCAGCCAAAGCCCGTGCAGGGAGCCAGGTTGAACATTGGGCATGGCGGGCAGGCTGGGCGTGATGGCGATCGTGATGGCTACCCCGAGAATCAGGCGCGTTCGACGTGGAATGCCTGCCGTGCTCCACAACGGGGCCGCCGCAATGAAGGCGAGGATGCGGGCTAACGGATAGATGAAAGCCGCAATCCAGGCATCAATCTGGGCGGAGGTCAGGCTGATCATCTCAGCCGATCAACTGCGGAATGCTTTCAAAGAGGCGCTGGATGTAATCCATTAAATATTGGATCATCCAGGGGCCGGCCAACAGCAGAACCATGAGCATGACCACCAGTTTGGGAACGAATTGCAGGGTGGCTTCGTTGAGTTGGGTGGCTGCTTGAAAGATGCTGACAATCAGACCGACGACTAGCGCGGCAAACAGCATCGGTGCTGAAATCGTTAGCGCAACCTCGATGGCCTGCCGGCCAATTTCCATGACGGTGCCCGGAGTCATGTGCCGAAGCTCTGCACCAGTGAGCCGATGACCAGATGCCAGCCATCGACCAGCACGAACAGCATCAGTTTGAACGGCAGGGCGATCATGACCGGGGACATCATCATCATACCCATCGACATCAGGATGCTGGCGACGACCATGTCGATGACCAGGAATGGGATAAAGACGATGAAGCCGATCTGGAAGGCGGTTTTCAGTTCGCTGATGACAAAGGCCGGGATCAGGATGCGGAGCGGAATATCGTCCGGCTTTTCAAGACGGTCGATTTTGGCGATGCCGGCAAACATTGCCAGGTCGGACTCCCGGGTTTGCTTGAGCATGAAGCCGCGCATCGGTACGGCGGCACGTTCTGCCGCCTGCATTACGTTGATGCGGTTTTCGGAGAGTGGCAGGTAGGCATCGTTGTACACTTTGTCCAGCACCGGTGACATCACGAAAAAGGTCAGGAACAGTGCCAGGCCGACCAGCACCTGATTGGGGGGGGCGGTTTGCGTACCCATCGCATGGCGGAGCAGCGAGAGCACGATGATGATGCGAGTGAAGCCGGTCATCATCAGCATTGCTGCCGGGATGAAGGTCAGTGCCGTCATCAACAGCAGGGTCTGGATCGTCAGCGTATACGAGGTGCCGCCACCGGCGGTTGGCGTGCTGGTGATCGCTGGCAAGCCTGCCGCCTGGGCAAATGCCAGGCTGGCCGGCAGCAGCGTGACGAGTAGTCCGGCCAGGCGTTTAATCATGGCGGCCCCGCTCGGTAACTGCTTTCAGCCATTGGGCAAAAGGCTTGTCGCCATTTTCGACGAGGTCTGTCGGCAAGGGATTGCCTTTCGGCAGGCGATGCAGGGTGCGGATCTGGCCGGGCACGATCCCGATGACCAGCCAGTCCTCGCCGATTTCAACCAGCACGATACGCTCGCGCGGCCCAAGGGCGACACCGCCAACAATCTTCATGCCGCCTTGACCAAACCCTTTGCCGCCTGAAAGTTTTTTGGCCAGCCAGGCCATGCCGAAGAGAAGGCCGACGATCAGCGCCAGCGCCAGGGCGCCCTGAATGTAGGTGCTGCCGGATATCCCGGGGGCTGTTGCCTCGTTGGCGAGGGCTGGTAGCGATAGAAGCAGGAGGGTGAGGGTGCGCAACAAGGAAAGAGGCCTGAGGTGAAGGTCAAACAGGCCGCTATCTTAAACCGAAAGCCGTCCGACCGGACCGCTGCGGTCGACTGCCAAAAACGGTCGATTTTCAGCGATTCAGCTTACGCATGCGCTCCGAGGGCGTGATGATGTCGGTCAGCCGGATGCCGAACTTGTCATTGACGACGACCACCTCGCCTTGAGCAATGAGCGTCCCGTTGACCAGGACATCCATCGGTTCCCCGGCCATGGCGTCGAGTTCGACAACCGAGCCGTGCGCCAGTTGCAGCAGGTTCTTGATGGTGATCTTGGTGCGGCCGAGTTCGACGGTGATCTGGACCGGAATATCCAGAATCATGTCGAGTTCATTCATCATCCCGCCACTGCCGGTGTTGCCGCCGAACGAAGGGAAAATGTCAGCCGGTTGGGCGGCAGTCTGCGGCGTGACCGAGTCCGAGACTTGTTCGGCCATCGCGGCCGCCCAGTCATCCTCGCTGATCTGGCCGTCGTCCTCGGTTGCCATGTTTTCGATGTTTTCCATTTCGTCAGCCATTTTTCTCTCCCAGCGCCGGCTCAAGACCCACGACCTCGGGTGGTGATGCTATGAATCGGTCGACTTTCAGTGCGTATTGGCCATTCAACTGGCCATAAGTGCATTCCATCAGCGGCACGCTATCAACGAGGGCCGGAATTTTTTCGGGAATGTGAAGCGGAATCACATCCCCTGTTTTCAGTTTCAGAATCTGCCCGAGGGTGATTTTTCCGGAGCCCAGCTGGGCCACGATTTCAACTTCGGCGCCTTGCAGTTGCTTGCGCAAGGTGCCGATCCAGCGCTTGTCCGTCGATAGCTGATCGCTTTGCATGGTGCTGTAGAGCAGGTCGCGAATCGGCTCCAGCATCGAGTACGGGAAACAGATGTGCATGTCGGCGGTAGCGCCACCGAACTCCAGCGTAAACGTCGTCGACACCACGATTTCGGAAGGCGTCGCGATATTGGCGAACTGCGAGTTCATTTCCGAACGGATGTATTCGAAGGTGATGTCGTGCACTGGTTTCCAGGACTTGCCATATTCGGTGAAGACGACATTGAGCAGGCCCTGGATGATGCGCTGCTCGGTGGGTGTGAAGTCGCGCCCTTCAACCCGGGTATGAAAACGCCCGTCGCCGCCGAACATATTATCGACCACCAGGAAAACCAGGTTGGGGTCGAAGACGAAAAGGGCAGTGCCGCGCAGCGGCTTGGCGATGACTAGGTTCAGATTGGTCGGCACGACCAGGTTGCGGATGAATTCGCTGTATTTTTGAACCCGGATCGGCCCGACCGAAATCTCGGCATTGCGGTGCATGTAGTTGAACAGGCCAATCCGCAGGTAACGGGCAAAGCGCTCGTTGACCAGTTCAAGCGTGGGCATCCGCCCACGGACAATGCGTTCCTGGGTGCCGAGGTTGTAGGAGCGGACACCGGCGCCTTCCCCCGCAGCCTCTTCGGGTTCGTCAGCCTCCCCGGTGACGCCCTTGAGTAGGGCATCAACCTCGTCCTGGGAGAGAAAGTCGCCCGCCATGACTCCTTACTGAATAATGAAGGAGGTGAACAAAACGGACTTGACCGGACCTTCAGGCATGATCAACTCGCCCTTCTTGTTCTTCTTGGGCGGTTCGATGACCGAGTTGATCTCGTCCTTCAGGCCTTCCGCCAGATGCTCCTTGCCTTCCTTGGGCAGTAGCTCGGAAGCCTTCTTGGCCGACAGCAACAAGGTGATGTTGTTGCGGATTTTCGGCATCTGGGCCTTGAGCAGCGGCTCGGAGGGGGCTTCGTCCAGTTCGAGGGACAGTACGACCTGCAGATACTGATCGCCGGTTTCCGGAATCAGGTTGACGGTGAACGGGTCCAGATTGACGAAAACCGGTGCGGCGTGAGCATCCTTCTTCTTGTCTTTCTTTTTGCTCTTGACGGTCTCTTCAGCCGCCTCTTCGTCGTCTTCGGCGTGGTCGCCCTTCTTCATCAGCATGAAGGCGGCACCGCCGCCGGCAAGGACGATGACGAGCACAGCCGCGAGAGTGATGATCAACAGCTTCTTGCTTTTTTTGGGGGCTTCTGCCCCTTCTGCGGCCGGCTTGGCATCCTTGGCCATACGTTTCCTCTCCTGTTACCCCGGTGTTCAATCAGGCAAACAGATCAACCAAGCCACGCCCCCGCTGAATCGGGGAAGAATGCCCATTGTCCGTTGCATTTCCAATGCCCGGGAGTATAGCGTTTTCGTCTGTGGAACGGTTTTCGTTCGCGCTCTGGAACGGGGTGTCACGGTTTTGTTGCGCCAGATTGGCGCCGATGTCCGTTTGGCCCAGATTGATGCCGGCGCCGGAGAGCATTTCCTTCAGTTGTGTCAGCGACGACTCGATGGCCTGCCGCACCTCGGGGTGTGGTGAGGCGAACGTCGCCGTCGCTTGGTCGCCGTTGATCTGGAGCGTGATTTGCACGGGACCCAATTGCGGCGGGTTGATGTTGATCTGGGCTGACTGATGATCGTTCTTGGCCATCCAGACGATCTTTTCGCCAAAATTCTGCGACCATTCGTTGCTGTGCAAGGGCGTTTCGACTTTTGCGCTGATTTGGGCGTTGGCTGACGCATTGCTGGCATGTTGCGCAGGAGCGCCGGCCGGGGCGGTGTTCACGGTTTCGGCGGCAATATTTGCCGTCTCGAAGGCCTGTCCCTGGGCTTTTGCCGCGGCAGCGTCGAATCGATTGGCGGTCGCGCCGAGCGCGCCATTCTCCGCTTCCGATGTGCCGGACGAGCGCCTTGCCAGTTCGGTGAGCCGATCATCGCTCAGCCCGGCTTGCCCAAGCAGGGGGCTCTTGCCGTCGGCGAAAAGATCGACGTTGTCGTTGCTGGTGGTATCGACTTTTGTCTGTGGCGGGAGCGGGGTGGCGGGCGTCGCCATCAGGAAGGCGAGCCCCGGATCGAGCGGGGGCTCTTCAGCCAGTGCCGCCTGGGGATCGAGTTCTTTGTCGGTGGATGTAATTCCTGAAATCTCTGCGGTTGCTGCCAGACCCAGTTGCCCGGAGAGCAGGGCGGCAAAGCCTGAGGCCGGAGCATCGGCCGCACCTGCGCTGGGCAGTGGGCTGCTTGCTGCTGCGGTCGACATGCTGGGAGAGGAAATTACGGTAATGCCCATTTTTGAACCCTTGTTAGACAGTGCGCTGCGTCATGTCTAGCAATACGCATGCCTAGGTGGCTTATTGGTCTTGCGGGTCGGCCGTGCCGTATTTTCGGGTTGAAAACTCGTCCTGCAGTTTCTGGTCCTGCTTGCTTTCCCGGTACCGTTCACGGGCATCGTGGCGTTGCGACAGCGTGTCGATGGCCTTCAGTTGCTTGTTCTGGCTTTTCCACTGCTCTTGCCCGGCCTTGGTGCTGTCCTCGGAGTTGCGCACGGCAATCCGCTGTTGTTCGATGGCTTCGTCAATCCGCCCCAGAAAATCCTGGTAGTTGTGCAGAACCAGGCGGGTGATGCCCTCGGCGGTGGCCTGGCGCATGCGCTGGGCGTATTCCTCGCGATACTGTTCGAGCATCTGCAGTCGGCTGCGCTGACTTTGCTCCGCCGCGATCAGCTGGCCGAGCTTGCGCGTCGCCTCGTCGGTGCGGGTCTGCATGATTTCGAGGAGCGGCTGCAAGGAAAAGGGCTGGGCCATGGCTTATCAGAACAGGGCGCCGAGGGCTGTCGTGCTCTCGGTGAAACTCGATTGTTCAACCAGTTGCTGTTGCAAGAAGCTCTCCATGCGCGGGTAGAGGCTGATCGCCTGATCGAGTACCGGGTCGGAACCCGGCGCGTAGGCGCCAACTGCAATCAGGTCGCGCGAGCGCTGGTAACGAGCAAAAAGCACCTTGAAGCGACGGATCTGGTCGAGGTGGGTCTGCTCGATCAGATTCACCATGGCCCGGCTGATCGATTGTTCGATGTCGATGGCCGGGTAGTGGCCGGCATCGGCCAGCGTCCGCGACAGCACGATGTGGCCGTCGAGAATCGCCCGGGCCGAGTCGGCGATCGGATCCTGCTGGTCGTCGCCTTCGGCGAGCACGGTGTAGAAGGCGGTGATCGAGCCGCCGCCTTCCGGCCCGTTGCCGGCTCGTTCAACCAGCTGCGGCAGACGGGCAAAGACGGACGGTGGGTAGCCGCGGGTGGCCGGCGGTTCACCGATGGCCAGGGCGATTTCACGTTGGGCCATGGCGTAGCGGGTCAGTGAATCCATGATCAGCAAAACCTGCTTGCCCTGATCGCGGAAGTATTCGGCAATGGTCGTCGCGTAGGCGGCGCCCTGCAGGCGCATCAGCGGCCCGGTGTCGGCTGGCGCGGCAACGACGACGGCGCGCCGCATGCCTTCTTCGCCGAGGATCTGCTCGATGAATTCCTTGACTTCGCGGCCGCGTTCGCCGATCAGCCCGACGACGATGACCTCGGCCTCGGTGTAGCGGGCCATCATGCCGAGCAGCACCGATTTGCCGACGCCGGAGCCGGCGAACAGGCCCATCCGTTGGCCGCGGCCGACGGTCAGCAGGGAATTGATGGCGCGGATGCCAACATCGAGCGGCTGGTGAATGGCTGCCCGCGACATCGGGTTGACCGGCCGGCTTTGCAGCGAGCGCGAATGTGTGGTGTTGACCGGGCCTTTGTTGTCGAGCGGCCGGCCGACCCCATCCAGCACCCGGCCGAGCAATTCTTCGCCGACCGGGACCTGCTTGGCGCGGTCGATGGCGCGGCGGCGAAACGGCGGCGGACCGCCAATTTGTGGCGGGGGCGTCACCGTTTCAAAGGCGACCACCTTGGAGCCGGGGGCGAGGCCATAAACGTCGTCCGACGGCATCAGGTACAGCTTTTCGCCGGCGAAGCCGACCACTTCCGCTTCAACCGGTGCACCGCTCAGCGGATAAATGCGACAGGAACTGCCGAGCGGCAGTTTCAGCCCGGCCGCTTCCATGACCAGTCCGTTGATCCGGGTCAGCCGACCGATCGGCCACAGTGGCTGGGCATTGCTGGCCGCCATGCGACAGTTGTCGAGAAAGTCTTGCCAGCGCCCGGTGTGGTTGGGCAGTGACGGGCTCATGGATTCAGCCATTCCTGGGGGGCGGCGCCTATTGTTTCGAGGACGCGTTTCCAGCGGGTTTCGATCGTCGCATCCACTTCGCTGGAGCCGGCGCGGACCAGGCAGCCGCCGGGGCTGATGCTGCTGTCGTCAATAATCTGGGCGCCGGTTTGTGCCAGTTGCTCGCCGAGATGGGTGCGGACCTGAACTGCATCGGCCGGGTTCAGGCGAATGCTCAGATGGGCATGGTGCAAGGGCAGGGCGGCAATGGCATCGCGAATGATCGGCAGCAGCAGGTCGTCTTTGACGGCGATGCTGCCGCAGACCACCTGGGCGGCAATTTCGGTGGCCAGGGCCAGCAATTGCTCGGCGACTGTCTGATCGAGTTCGGCGAGCGCCCCTTGCAGGTTGTCGGCGAGTGCCAGAAAGCGTTGCGCCTCGGCGTTGGCCGCTTCGCGACCAGCCAGCGTGGCTGCCTGCAGGCCTTCTTCGTATCCTGCCTGGTAACCGCTGCTCCGCGCTTCTTCGTGCATGCGCTCGATCTCTTCGGCGGTCGGTAGGTTGAACTGGGGCTGCGGCTGCTCGTCGACTTCGCTGACGGTGGTGGGGGTCGTCGGCGTAGCCGAGGGGGCGGGACGCACGGCGGCGGGCTTCGGGCTGTCGAAGGAGCCGATCTGCCAGCGTTGGTAACTGCCTGTTTCTTCCTTGGGAATAATGCCGGACATCTTGGGGGGACTCGTCTACAGCATCTGCTCGCCGCCGGCGCCGCCGAGGACGATCTGGCCTTCGTCGGCCAGGCGGCGGACGACCTTGAGGATTTCCTTCTGCTCGGCTTCGACTTCGGAAAGGCGGACCGGGCCTTTAGATTCGAGATCTTCGCGCAACATTTCGGCGGCGCGTTGCGACATGTTCTTGAAGATTTTTTCGCGCAGGTCGGGCGAGGCCCCCTTGAGGGCGAGGATCAGCGAATCGGACTGCACTTCGCGCAGGATGAGCTGGATCGAGCGGTCGTCGATATCCATCAGGTTCTCGAAAACGAACATCTCGTCGAGAATCTTCTGGGCCAGATCGGGGTCGTATTCGCGGATGGCATCGACCACCGAGGTCTCGTTGGCGGTGCCGATGAAATTGAGAATTTCGGCGACGGTGCGGACGCCGCCCATCGCGGTCCGTTTGACACTGGCCGAGCCGGACAGGATGCGCATCATCGCCTCGTTCAGCTCGCGCAAGGCGGCCGGCTGGATCCCTTCCAGCGTGGCGATCCGGAGGACCACGTCGTTGCGCAGGCGTTCGGTGAAGTGATTGAGGATTTCGCTGGAGTGATCGTGTTCCAGGTGCACCAGAATGGTCGCGATGATCTGCGGGTGCTCGTTCTTGATCAAGTCGGCGACCGTCGGGGCGTCCATCCATTTCAGGCCTTCGATGCCCGAGGTTTCGCCACCCTGCAGGATGCGCGAAATGAGATTCGCCGCCTTGTCGTCGCCCAGGGCCTTGGTCAGCACCGAGCGAATGTAGTTGTCCGTGTCGACGTGTACTGCGGCACTTTCTTCGGCGGTCTTGTGGAAATCATCGAGAACCGCCTCGACTTTGGTGCGCGGGACAGATTTGAGCAAGGCCATGGCGTGGCCGAGCTTTTGCACTTCACGCGGCCCCAGGTGCTTGAGAACTTCGGCCGCGTGGTCTTCGCCCAGCGCAATTAGCAGCGTTGCGGCCTTTTCCAGGCCCTCGTCGGGATTAGCCATTGGCGCCCATCCAGTCCTTGATGATGTTGGCTACAGCCTTCGGGTCGCTCTGGGCAATATCGCGTGCCTTCTGGATCTTGGCGGCGTAGTGGTCGATCTGAACATGATCTTCGCCTTCTTCGCCGGCAATGGCGATGTGCCCGGCGGCACCGGCGACGCCCTCGATCGTGCTTTCCGGTTCGGGCGGCGGCGGGAACATCACCTTCAGTGACGGCTGGATGACCTTCAGGTAGAGGAAGGCAATGATGCCAGCCAGCAGCAGATATTTGAAAATATCCTTGGCGTAGGAAATGTTTTCCGGGTCCTTCCAGACCGGCAGTTCGGCTTCCAGCTTTTCGCTGGCGGTAAAGGGCGAGTTGGCGATCGACAGGGTGTCGCCGCGTTCCTTGCTGTAGCCCATCGCCTCGCGAACCAGATCGTTGATCTGCTTCATCTCGGCTTCCGGTATGGCCTTGGTCGTCGGCTTGCCATCCTTGCCGATATCCCGGCGGTGATTGATGACGACGGCGGCGGAAAGACGGCGGACATTGCCCATGGCCTGCCGGGTGTGGCGAACCGTCTTGTCTACTTCGTAATTGATCGTCGCGTTTTTGGCCGTGCTGATCGGTTGACCGGCGGCATTGAGCGGTGCAGTGACGCCAGCGGCATCGACCTTGCCCGGCAATTCGGTCGTTTTCGCCGGTTGACCGGCGGTGTTGCCGGTTGCCGGTTGCGTCAGCGGCGCCGTCGCCGGCACCGGCGGCTGGTTGGTCAGCGCCCCGGGAACGCCACCCGCGGCCTGATTGACACTGGCCGTTTCGTTGTTCTGCTGGCTGCGGATGCTGGTGCTTTCCGGCGTGTTGTTCGGTCGATAGCTTTCGGCGGTCTGTTCGCTTTGCGAAAAGTCGATATCGGCCGCCACCTGCACCTTGAAGTTCTCGCTGCCCAGCACCGGCTTCAGGATTTCGCCGATGCGCTTGATGATGCTGTCCTCGACATCGCGCACGTACTTGATTTGCGCCGGGTCGAGGCCGGCCTCGGTCAGCTTGCTCTTCAACTGCGAGAGGAGGGAGCCGTTTTGATCGATGACCGTGACGTTGGAGATTGGCAGTTGCGGCACGCTGGAGGAAATCAGGTGAGCGATGCCGGCGATCTGGCCGTTGTCGAGGGCGCGGCCGGGGTAAAGATTGAGCAGCACCGAGGCCGTTGGCTTTTGCTCTTCGCGGACGAAGACCGACGGTTTGGGAATGGCCAGATGGACGCGCGCACTCTGCACTGCGCCGATTGACTGGATGGTGCGTGCCAGCTCACCTTCGAGCCCGCGCTGATAATTGACCTGCTCGGCGAACTGGCTGGTGCCGAATTTCTGGTTTTCCATCAGTTCAAAGCCGACCATGCCGCCACGCGGCAGGCCTTGCGAGGCCAGTTTCAAGCGAACTTCGTGTACCCGGTCGCTGGAAACCAGCAGGGAGCCACTTTCGTTGAATTTGTGCGGAACATTCTGTTGTTCCAGGATGGCGACGATGGCTCCGCCATCCTTTTCGTTCAGGTTGGAAAACAGTACTTTCCAGTCCGGCTGACGGCTCCACAGCATGGTGCCGATAATCACCGTCACAATGGCGGCCAGCGCCACCATGAAAAAGATCTTCTGTTGATTGCCGAGCCGGTTGAACGCCTCGCGCAGGCGCTCCACGGAGTTTAAATCCGGTGCGGTACCTGCCGTCGTTTCAGTTGTTGCTGCCATTAATGCCCGGTTGAATTTCGATGAAACAGAAGAAGAATCAATTGAGAAGCCAAATTTTCCTAGAAATATTCTACTATTACCCGCGCTGAATCCACCCTAACTTTTTTCGATGCCCCCTTCCCAAGCCGCTTCCACGGCCACTCCAGAGACGACCGACCCGGACTCCAAAGCCGCCGAATTGCAACGGGCTTTTGCCATGTTCAATCAGGTTTCGGCCGAGTTGACCCAGGCTTATCAGGCGCTGCAGGCGCGGGTAACTTCGCTGACCGAGGAGTTGGCGATTGCCAACGGCGAATTGCGTCGCCAGTATCAGGAAAAGGAGGCCTTGTCGGAGCGCTTGTCGTCGCTGCTCGATGCCTTGCCGGCCGGGGTGGTGTTGCTTGATTCGGGGGCCATTGTCGCCGCGGTTAACCCGGCGGCAATGGCCATGTTCGGCACCGACATGGTCGGCCGCCATTGGGGCGATGTCGTGCGCGCCTTTCTCGAACCGACCTTGACGGTCGGCGAGTGGCTGCTGGGGCAGGGCCGGGTGTCGATTGCTGAAAGTGTACTGGCTTCGGCGGGTGGAAAAATCCTGCTGATTCACGATGTGACGGCCGCGCACCGGATGAAAACCGAGCTGGAGCGCAATCAGCGCCTGGCGGCCATGGGTGAAATGGCGGCCTCGCTGGCCCATCAGTTACGGACGCCGCTGGCCGCAGCGCTGCTGTATACCGCCAATCTGGGGCAGCCCGGCGTGCCGGACGAGGCGCGAGCGAAGTTTTCCGACAAGGCGAGCGGGCAGTTGCGGCGCCTCGAGCGGCTGATCCAGGATGTGCTGCTGTTCGCGCGCGGTGAAAGTATCGGCCGTGATGTGATTCCGGCCGGGGATCTGTTGCTGGAAGCGGCGCAGACGGTCGAGCCGCTGATGCGCGAGCACGGGCTGGAGTTTGCTGCGGTCGACGGCTGCGAAGGGGCAAAAATCATCGGCAGCCGCAAGGCGCTCTTTGGCGCCCTGGTCAACCTGCTGGAGAACGCCATGCAGGCAACACCGGCAGGCGGCAAAATTTGCCTGTCCGGCAAACGGCGCGGCGATTTGTTGGCGATCGGTGTCAGTGATAGCGGGCCGGGGATTAGCCGCGAGACCCAGTCGCGAATATTCGAACCCTTTTTTACGACCAAGGGGCAGGGTACCGGTCTTGGTCTGGCGATTGCCCTTGGTGTGGCGCGGGCTCACGGTGGCGGGATCGAGTTGTTCTCCGAGCCCGGTGCCGGGGCCGAGTTTGTCATCACATTGCCGGTCGGGCCGGTGGATAGCGAAATGGAAAGCAATGGCTGAGCATAGTTTGCCGATTCTGGTGGTTGAGGATGATCCGAGCCTGCGCGAGGCGATTGGCGATACGCTGGAACTGGCCGGCCGCCCCTATGTGGCGGTCGATGGCGGCGAGGCGGCGCTCAAGGTGCTCGGCGAGCAGGCCTTTTCGATCGTCGTCAGCGATGTGCGGATGATGCCGATGGATGGCATCAGCCTGCTCAAGGAGATTCGCGCCCGCTTGCCGCATTTGCCGGTGGTCTTGATGACGGCCTATGCCGAAGTCGATAAGGCGGTCGATGCGATGCGCTCGGGGGCTTGCGATTTCCTGCTCAAGCCCTTCGAGCCGCGGGCTTTGTTGGCCCATATCAACAAGTACGAATTACCGGAGACGGGCGAGTCGGCCGGTGTCGTCGCCAACGATCCGGTCAGTCGCGACATGTTCGCGATGGCGAAGCGGGTCGCGCAAACCGATGCCACCGTGCTGTTGACCGGCGAGTCGGGTGTTGGCAAGGAGGTGGTGGCGCGCTATATCCACCGTAATTCCGGGCGCAAGGACGGCCCCTTTGTCGCGATCAACTGTGCGGCGATCCCGGATAGCCTGCTTGAGGCCACGCTGTTCGGTTACGAAAAGGGTGCCTTCACCGGTGCCCAACAAGCCCAGGCCGGCAAGTTCGAACAAGCGCAGGATGGAACGCTGCTGCTCGATGAAGTCACCGAGATGCCGATGGGGCTCCAGGCCAAGTTGTTGCGTGTCTTGCAGGAGCGCGAGGTGGAGCGGGTTGGCGGCAAAAAGCCGGTGGCGCTGAATATCCGCATCGTGGCCACCTCGAATCGCGACATGGCCGAAGCGGTCGCCAAAGGGGTATTTCGCGAGGATCTTTTCTATCGCCTCAACGTCTTCCCGGTGGCTATTCCGGCTTTGCGCCAGCGGCCTCAGGACATTGTCGCCATTGCCCGGCATTTCGTGGTCGATCATGGTGGGCGTCTCGGGCGCTCCGGCGTGTCCCTTTCACCGGCGGCCGAAGCGGCGCTGATCGCCCACGCCTGGCCGGGCAACGTGCGGGAACTTGAGAACGTTATCCAGCGCGCCCTGATTCTCTCTACCGGCAGCAGCATTGGGCCGGAGCACCTGAATCTGGCGCCGCGGCCTTTGGTCGGCGCTCCTCTCGCGCCCGCGCCGCAGGCTTCGTTTGCGGAGAGCGCAACGCCGCCCGAAGTCGAAAAAAGGGCTGATAATATGAAAGACTTGGAGCGCGAGCATATTCTGCGCACGCTGGCCGAAGTCGGTGGTTCCCGCAAGCAGGCGATTGAGCGTCTCGGAATTTCCGAACGGACCTTGCGCTACAAGTTGCAACAGTATCGGGACGAGGGGCATTTCAAGGAATAGGCCGGTTTTCTGGCCTGGGAATTGCTTGTAAATGGCTGATGTTTTAGGAGCTGAAAATGGACACCCAAGGAATTGAACAAATGTTGAGCGTGCTGCGGTCCACCGCCGCACAGGCAACCGGCAAAGCGGCCGAGAGTACGCCTGCGCCCGGGGCGCCAGATTTTGCCGATATTCTGAAAGGCTCCATCGACAAGGTTAACCAGACGCAACAGCAGGCCGATCAGATGGCGGAAAAACTTGCCGCCGGCGATACCAGCCAGAATCTGCACGAAGTGATGATCGCGCTGCAGACGGCCAGCGTTTCCTTCCAGGAGATGGTGCAAGTGCGCAACAAGCTTGTCACGGCCTATCAGGACGTGATGAATATGCAGGTTTAAGCGGCGTCCGAACCCGAGGCTTCATTCATCCTGCAATAGTCAGGTAAGGCAATCTACCTCAGTCCACCAAGCCTGAGTCCTTGGCTTTTCTCTCGCGCTCAATGCGCGCGATATACCGTTCAATAAAGTTCTGGCTGCTGCCGGGCAAATTGACGAACTCACAGCCGATGCGCAGGCTGTGCAAGCCATTGATGGAGGACATTTCAACGGTCTTTCTGACGCGTAAATTGACCTGAACGACGCCATCGTTCGGAATCTCCAGGCGGCATTGTCGAAACAGGGAGTCCTCGGGGAAATATGAGGCAGTTTCGGTTGGTGCGATCAAGCTGACGCCGCCGCCACTGATGTCGGAAAGCGGCAACTCTAAAACTCTCGTCGTCCCGTCTGGCGAAAGTGCGGCCAGTTTGCAGTGAATCGGAGTGGATGCCGGTGGCTCGAGACGGAAGAAATCGCGTCGTTGCAGACGTAGAACAGTTTCTGGAATCGTTGATGCCAAGACGTCCTGGCCCATGTATATCCCTGACGAAACCTGAGGGAGCCGAATCTGGATTTTGACCCGATCAAGATTGGTCATCAGTGTTACCCGGCTGGCGTTGGTCAACTCAGAGCTCTGGGGCGTCATTTGTGGTGGCGCCAGGAGCAAGGTGCCGGCGGATTCATCGAGCGCGACGACTGATGTCTGAAAGAATTTTCTGCCCTCATCAATATAAGCCGTCAACGGACTATGTCGCCGAGCGAGTAGATTTAGGTAAAAGAGAATTTCACTCCGATCGCTCAGAAAGAACTGGGCAAATTCGCCGTGGTGGTCAATTTCAAAGTCGGGGATAGAGGATTCTTCAGTCATGGATAATTCTCGGGCATGGGCAGGCTACGCAATGGTAGGCCATCGCCAGGAAAATGCCATTCAATTGGATTTTGATCAGGAAGTGCTGTGGAATTTATGCCACTAAAGTGGCGGCTCGGCAGGCGTGCCGCCATGCTCTATGCGGTAAAGCCAGGCCAGTAATTCGGCTACTGCCATGTACAGCTGAGGGGGGATATGTTCGTCGATATCGACTTGCGTCAGCAAGGCGACCAGTTCCGGTGACTCATGCACATATACGCCATGTTCACGAGCCCGAGCGATAATTTGCTCGGCAATCAGCCCCTTGCCTTTTGCAACGACGCGTGGCGCGGCGTCGGTTTGACCGTAGGCGAGGGCGATCGCCTCGCGGGTCGAGTCAGCTGCTCGCTTCGCCATGCTGGACCAGCAGTTGGGTCAGGTTGAGGCCGGCGGCTTCCATCTGCTTACGTAACGCTGTCGCGCCATCACGCAGACGGCTTTGGCTGTTTTCCGAATCGGTGGTCATGGAGATGTCGACCTCGCCGTTTGGTCGCAGGCGGAGCACGGTATCGATGCCGCCAAGCATCGGCAGGGAGAGCTTCAGGCGGGTTTGCCAACGGCCGGCGGCTTCGCTGTCGGCGGAGCGGGCATTGTCGGGATTCTCGGTGATTTCCCACTGCATTTGCTGTCCCGGCCAGATCTGGCCTTGCCAGGCGTAGTTCTGGGTGGCCAACGCATCTAGTTGCTGCTGGACGATCGGTGTTAGGTCGCGCGGAATTCCTGTGCCGGCTTGGGGGGATGATTCGGCTCGTGCCGCCGCTGGGGGCGGTGCCGAATCCGTGTTTTTAGTCTCAATTGTCGCATTGGCTGTCGCCGATGACAGCTTTCCCTGCGGCTCCTGCCTTAGTGCTTCCGTCGGTAGTTCACCTGCTACCCATCGGGCTTGGTGTGCCTCATAGAACACCCCGCTTTTACTGAGTGCATCCTTAAGAATCGGTGCGAGTTGAGGCGCGCTGCCGGGTAGGTCGTCCACAAGGGGTTGATTGCCATTCAATGGTGCTGGCGCGGCGCGTTTTCCTTGATCGCCTACTCCGCCGAGAAGGTCACCAATCAGTTTTCCGGTATTGCTCAAGCTTGTCGAGACAGACTCCAGCGTACTGCCGGCCGAAGTGCTGCCGGGGCGGTTATTTACGACCGCCAGTGTCAGCTTGCCATCGGATTCGACCACCTCCAGTTCGAGGCTGTCCCCTTTTTTGGCCGAAAACGGCAAGGCCAGCGTAATGTCGCGCTGGGCGACGACGGCCCTGTACGATCCATTGGGCAAAAGTGCCTGGATCTCGGCCATGACTCGCTGGCCGGGGACTAGGTCGGACAGTACGTCAGGGAGATTTTTTAATGGGGTAACCGGCTGAGTTGCAGCGGGTTGATCCGGAACCGCCAGTTTTAGACGGCTGGCGACGTCAGCCGGAATCATGGGTCAATTCTCAGCGTTCGGACCACCAAAGGCACCCAGCAAGAGTCCAATATCCTCTTTGCGGTTTTGGGCAAGGTGCATGATTATTTCGTTGTTGCTTACGATCTTTTGTACAAGCGCTTGATTGTTAGGCGCTCGTGCTGCTTTC
>Ga0316604_10000630_pt1 | contig 39604 bp, 36 predicted proteins | sample OWC_soil_day20_C_FD_207650 | JGI IMG/M metagenome (GOLD analysis project Ga0316604, IMG submission 207650) | Wetland soil microbial communities from Old Woman Creek delta, Ohio, United States - OWC_soil_day20_CT | ecosystem: Environmental > Terrestrial > Soil > Wetlands | place: USA: Ohio... | reverse complement strand
GACATGTTTTTCGGGAAATACTGACCGAGTTCGTGCAGCCGGGCGGTGACGGCCTTCGCCGTCTCCAGCGCATTGGCGCCGTTGGTCAGGCTAACGGCGACGCCGGTGGCCGGCTTGCCGTTGTAACGCGAGAGCGTGCTGTAGTCTTCGGCACCGATCTCGATTCGCGCGACATCCTTGAGGAACACCGTTGAACCGTCGCTCTTCGTCTTGAGCAGGATGTTGCCGAACTGCTCGGTCGTCTGCAGCAGCGACTGCGCGGTGATCGTCACGTTGAGCTTCTGTTCCTTGACCGAAGGAGTACCGCCGAGCTGGCCGGCCGAGACTTCGGCGTTCTGCGCGGCGATCGCGCTACTCACGTCCGCCAGGTCAAGCTTGTAGGTGTAGAGCTTGTTTGGATCGAGCCAGATGCGCATCGCGTGCTTGGCGCCGAACAACTGCACGCTGCCGACGCCTTTGACTCGACTGACCGGGTCGAGCACGTTGGCCGACACGTAGTCCGACAGATCGGTATCGCTCATGCTGTTGTCGTCGGAGACAAAGCCCAGCACCATCAGGAAATTGGAATTGGCCTTGGCCACCGTGATGCCCTGCGCCTGCACCACGCTGGGCAGCTTCGGCGTCGCCAATTGCAGCTTGTTCTGCACCTGTACCTGGGCGATATCCGGATTGGTGCCGGCATCAAAGGTCAGCGTAATCGACGCCGATCCCTGCGAATCGCTGGTTGAAGCCATGTAGGCCAGGCCGTCGATACCCTTCATGTTCTGCTCGATGACCTGCGTGACGGTGTTTTCGATGGTCTGGGCGGAAGCGCCGGGATAGCTCGCCGAAATGCTCACCTGCGGCGGCGCGACGTTGGGGTACTGCGAAATGGGCAGCTCGACGATGGCCAGTATGCCGGCCAGCATGATGATGATGGCGATCACCCAGGCAAAGATCGGCCGGTCGATGAAGAAACGTGACATGGATAGGATTTCCCTGCTGTCGGATTATTTGGCGGCAGTCGCAGCCGGTGCGATCTGCACCGCAGCGCCGGCCTGCACATACTGCAGTCCGCTGGTGATGAGCTGGTCGCCCGGACTCAGTCCGGCGCTGACCAGCCACTGATTGCCCACCGAGCGCGAGGTCTGCACCTCGCGTTCCTCGGCCTTGCCATCCTTGCCCACCACCATCACGGTGGCTCGGCCCTTGGCGTTATGCGTGACGTAGTTCTGCTGCACGAGGATGGCCTGTTCGTTGACGCCCTCGATCAGCCGGGCCTTGACAAACATTCCCGGCAGCAGCCGATGTTTTGGGTTGCGGAAGATCGCGCGCAGCGTCACCGAACCGGTGCTGGTGTCCACCGAAACATCCGCGAACTGCAATTTGCCCTCCTGTGGGTATTCGCTGCCGTCCTCAAGCGTCAGCTTGACCCGTGCGGCATTTTCGCCGGCGGCCTTGATCGCGCCACTGGCAAGCTGATTTTGCAGTTCGAGCAGCTCACGGCTCGACCGTGTGACGTCCACATAGATCGGATCGAGCTGCTGAACGGTGGCCAGCGCCGTGGCCTGGTCGGCGGTGACCAGTGCACCGACGGTGACGCTGGATTTGCCGATGCGCCCGGCCACCGGGGAATACACATGGGTGTAGTCCAGATTGATTTTGGCCGTCTGCAGCGCCGCCTCGGCCTGCTTCAGCGTCGCAGCGGTATCATCGTAATCCTGCTGACCGATCGCGTCGCTGGCCGCCAATTCTTTGTAGCGCTGGGCCTTCAGGCGCAGCGCCACGACATTGGCGGTGGCGCTCTCGTAGGTGGCGCGGTAGCTGTCCGGGGCGATCTGGTAGAGCGGCTGCCCAGCCTTCACTTCGGCGCCTTCCTCAAAGAGGCGTTTCTGGATGATGCCGCCAACCTGTGGGCGCACTTCAGCAATCGTGTGCGCAGAGGTGCGGCCGGCGAGTTCGGTGTCCAGCGCCACGCGCTGCGCGACGATCTGCTGCACATTCACCACCGGCGCTTGCTGCTGGCCCTGCGCGTGAGCATCCTCGCTGCCGGGCTGGCAGCCGGTCAATCCCGACGCGATGGCGGCAGCCAGCAGAAAAACCGGAGGAGTCTTGAAATAGGGTGGCATGGGAAGGCCTTGTCTCAAAATGGGGAGGGAAAGAAGGGCGTACGCTGCGCCAAGGTTCGCTATAGCTTTCCAGAAGTTTGCTCAGAGCGAGTCGGTGAACGCCAGCAGGCGGCTCTGCAGCGCGGTCCGCGTCGCCTCGTCGAAGCGCAGCACACCGGAGGTTTCAGCGAGCCACAGGCCGTCGGCGGCAAAGCGGCACAACAGCAGCATCTGCGCCAGATCGGGAGCGCGCGCCGTATCCTGGTCAATCAGATTCTGCATCCATTCGCTTTGCTCCTGGGCGAATTCCGGCAGCGCCAGAGTGAGCAGGAACATCGCCTTCGTGCAGAGCGGATCGATCTCGGCGAAACACACCCGGATATACGCCCGAGTTAACCGTTTGGGACTCTCGGGCTCCTGCGCCAGAGCCTCATTGAACATCGGTTCGAACATTTCTTTGAGCGATTCGCATATCCCCCGGAGCAGGACAGCCTTGCTGGAGAAGTGATATTGCAGACCGCCCTTGCTGACACCAGCGCGTCTTGCAACTTTGTCGAGCGTCAGCGATCCATATCCCTCGCTGACGATCAACTCGATGGCGACCCTCAACAACTGGGAACGGACTTGATCTGGCTGCTTACTGCGGTGGTGAGCTTCGGACATTTTAAACAAGCCATACGGATGGATTGTTGATTTTTTCACAGAAAAAAATGGCTGTCAAAAAATACAAGAGGCGACCGGGATGACGAACATTTTGGCATGTATTGCTTACCCGTCGATTTGACATGAAAACACTTTGTAATCTGGTCAAGCTGGTACGTGCGTTCTGCGATGAGCGTATCGCTGGCACGACGCATGCGCCACGCCCTGGTAAGCTCGCGGCATTTGCGTCGTGTCGGGGCGGCCCGGTTTCAAGAACCGCTGACGATCTCCGTCGGCCTAAGCCTTACGCAAGATGCTGTGCTCAGTCTTCGCAGGGTGTCGCAGAGCGATGAGCGGTGGCAACGGCAAGCTCCTGCCCTTGTTTTGTCGGCTTACCAGGCTCTGCGCTGCGGCAATCAATCACCACTGGAGTGCACTGTTTTATATTCGGCCCACTGGCGTTCGATCATGTTGCGGAAGGCGCTGTCCTCCTTAATCGGGTGCGTGGCAATATCGTCGAGCGTGTCGAGGTATAGCTTTTTCCCGCCGTTCTGGGCGGCGGCTAATGCCGCGCGGAAGCTTTCCTCTGCCGCCTGTCTGTCGCCGAGCAGCCACTGCACGTAGGCGAGATTGCCGCGCACGACGCCACAATCTGTACGCTGCTCAAAACTGGCGCGCAGATCCGCCTGCGCTTCGCGCAATAGGGCCAAGGCCCGGTCGCGGTCATTCCAGGATTTCTTGGCGTCCATTAAACGTAAAAAGCCTTTAGTATTCAGGGCAATGGCGATCTGTTTGCGGATGGCGGGAGTGTCGTCGGACGAATAGTCTGCGATCAGTTCCCCGTAGGTTGCGATCGCCTCGGCCGGCTTCTGCATTTTCCCGAGGGCGATCCCCTTGTTGTTCATGGCCCTGGCAACCTGTTCGCGCATAACAGGGGTGTTGTCGGGGGAATAAGTGGCAATCAGTTTCTCGAAGGTGGCAATCGCCTCTGCCAACTTTTTCGTTTGTCCGAAGACAACTCCCATGTTGTTCATGGCCCTGGCGACCTGTTCGCGGATGGCGGGAGTGTTGTCGGACGAATAAGTGGCAACCAGCTTCTCGTAGGTGGCGATCGCCTCTGCCGGCTTCTTTTGTTGCTCTAGGGCGGTCCCCATATTGGACATGGCAATGGCGACCTGTTCGCGGATGGTTGGCGTGTTGTCGGAAAAATAAGTAGCGATCAGCTTCTCGTAGATGGCGATTTCATCGGCTGGCTTCTGCATTTTTCCGAGAGTGATTCCCTTGTTGGTCATGGCCCTGGCAATCTGCCCGCGGATGGTGGGTGTGTTGTCGGAGGAATATGTGGCGATCAGTTTCTCGAAGGTGGCAAGCGCCTCAGCCAACTTTTGCATTTGTCCGAAGGCGACACCCATGTTGTTCATGGCTTTGGCGACCTGTTCGAGGATGGCGGGGGGGGCGTCGGGCGAATAAGTGGCGATCAGCTTCTCGTAGGTGGTGATTGCCTCAGCCGGCTTCTGCATTTGTCCGAGGGTTGCTCCCATGTTTAACATAGCCCTAGCGACCTGTTCGCGGATGGCTGGCGTGTTGTCGGGCGAATAAGTGGCGATCAGCTTCTCGTAAGTGGTACATGCTTCGCCGTACCGTTCCAACTGATTCAATGTGATGGCTCGATTGAGAAGGGCTTGCGCAGTATTACTGGCTCCAGCATTTGCGATGCTGCTCGCACGTTTCCAGTAGAGCGCGGCATCTTCAAGCTGCTCAGAGCGGTAGGCATCGAAGGCTCGCTTGTTCCAGTCCTCGAAAGAATAACTGGCCTCGGGTCTTTCTTCGATTGGCTCGGCGTTTTGTTGCTGGGCGTTTGGTTCGATAGTGGGGCTGATCGGTTGGGCTTGCTCGTTGGAAGCAATCAACCCTCCGGTCTGCATTGGCATGAATACGTCTTTGCCCCGAGCTTCTACATCGTTGACGATATTGTTTATTTTCTGACTTGCCTGCTTTTCTAGTTGGGCCACATTTTGATATGCCTGTTCCGCAGCCTTTTCCAGTTCGTAAATTTGTCCGGCCAGTTTTTCATGGTTGTCGTCGAACCACTTCTTACTCGCCGATTCTGCTTCTTCAGCGGCTTTTTTGGCCACCGAGAAGTAGCCGACCAGGCCGCCGAGCGTGAGTAGAACAGTCACCAAAAGCGCCAAAATTCCGACGATCAGGGAAAATCGGTCCACCGACTGTCCGATATCGCCCACCCGGTTGTTCTGGTCGTCGATCCGCTTGTCGAGGGCATCGATACGACTTTTGAAACCGTCGAGGCTTTTCTCAACAAGCTCCCGGTTGTTGTCGATCTTGAGTTGCAGGACTTCTTTCTGTGCGTCGAGGTCATCTTTGCTGATCTTTTCGTTGGCAACAGCTGGGAGAGCAAGGCCGAGTAGCAGGCTGAGGGCAAGCAGGCGAAAGAGGGATGTCATGATCAGCCGTGCGGCAAGGGTGATGAGTATAGGTGTGGATTATGCCAGTTGCAGAATGGCGATGTGACGCTTTGCGGCAACAAAGCGACTCCTTTGAGCTTGACTGTGGTTTATGGCGCGCCGAGGTCTTTTCTCGAATGGGATGTTTCTGTGCAAGACGGTCTACCGCGCCAAGCCCATGTCGCGCTGCGTTCCTGGCGGATTCGAAAGCCTTGCCGGCAGGATAAAGCCGGCGGGTACCCCGTCGGGCTGCTGGTTTATTCTGCCTCAGTCATGACCTTGCGCACCTGAGCCAAAAGGCTGTCGGTCGCGGCAAGCAGGTCGGTCAGCAAGGCTTCGTCCACGTCCATGTAGCCTTCGTATTCCGCCAGATTGCGGCGCTCATGGCACAACGCGAACAGGCGGACCTGCGCCTTGCTTATGTCGAGGGTATGCACCAAGCACTGAAACACCAAATAGCGCTTGTCCGAGCGGTAGCCTTGCCGGCGCAAAGCCGTTAGCCCCAAGGCATGAGCGGCGTTGTAGGCCAGATCGAAGCGACTGGCGAAAGACAACAGCGGGTTATGGGCGTCCTTCAGGCGGTCGATCGCTGAACGCAGCAAACCTTCGCACTCCTTGGGATCCGGCGGTTCTGCCTTGAGGCCGCCGCTGCGCACCAGATTTTCCAGATTGTCCTTACTGCTCATGCGCAGCGTCCTCCGGTGGGGCGCCGCCGATCAGGTTGATCTTGTCCTGCTCTGACACCCGCAAGACAAAGCTGTTGCCGACGGCCTTCTTGGCAAGCCAGTCGGCCGGCGTGTAGATCGTCGGATTGATGCTGCGGCCCAGACGCTCTTCCACGGTCAGCAAACGCTCCACCACGTCGGCGTAGCCGAGGTTTTCACCGATCAGCATCAGGTCGATATCGCTGTCAGCATGATCCGAACCCTTGGCGATGGAACCATAGACGAAAGCCCACACCATATCGTCAGCCAGCGGCGCCAGCGCCGTCTGCAACTGCTCGCCGATGCCGAAAGTCTTGCGCACGATGCCCTTCAGTTCGCCATAGATCGGGCATTCCTCGTTGGCCTGGTAGTGGGTCTGGTTGCCCTGACGTTTCAGGGTCAGTATGCCTGCTTGATGCAGGCGATCCAGCTCGCGCATCAGGCTACCCTTGCCCACCTGTGCCCAGCGCGCGATCTCGTTGGCATAGAAACTCTGGTCCGGCTTGCTATACAGCAGGCCCAGCACTTTCTGCTGGGTCACTGTAAATAAGGCATCGCCAAGTAGCAGAGCTTTCATAATGTGTTCGACAAGTCCTAAAGTGGGAATGATAAGTCCCTTTTTAGGACCTATCAAGCGATATGACGATCTCCTGGCCCAGGTTCACCGCCCGGATGTCGTCGGCAAGCCGGTCGAGCGCGGCGAAGTCGTCGGTCTGGGGCGCGCCGCCGGTATTGACCGCGTCCAGCCAGGCCACCTTGAGGTTGGGCAGCAGCGCCGTCAAGCTTTCCGGCATCCCGGTTCCCCAGCCGTACGAGCCGATGATAGCCGCGTATTTGGTCTTCGGCCGCAAGGCGTTGGCCAGGTAGGCGGCGTAGGCCATCGCCGGGTGCGGGCCGTCGAGAACGGTCGGCGAGGCGAAGACGATCGTCGATGCCTCGACCAGCGCCGAGGCGAAGCGCCCGGAGTCGAGGTCGACGACGTTGAACGGCTGGACCGAGAGGCCTTTTTCCATCAGCCGATCGACCAGATAGGCGACCATTTTCGCCGTGCTCTCGTACATCGAGAGATAGGGGATGAGCACCTGTGGTTGCGTCTCATCGCCGGCCCAGCGGCGGTAGAGCGACAGGATGAAGTCGGGGCGCGCATAAACCGGGCCGTGGCTCGGCGCGATCATCCCGATGTCGATGCCTTCGAGGCGCTTGAGGTGCTTATTCACGTTGGGCCGGTACGGCATCATGATTTCGGCGTAGTAGGTGAGCGCCGCGCGTTCGACGCGCGCTTCATCGCTGGCGTAAAGATCCGAGGTCGCCAGGTGGGCGCCGAGGAAGTCGCAGGTGAAGGCGATGCGATCCTCTGCAAGATAGGTGATCGTCGTATCCGGCCAATGCACCCACGGCACCCACATGAAGCGCAGCGACTTGTCGCCGAGCGAGATCACCTGCTCGTCCTGGATCAGCGTCAGCGCTTCGGCCGGCAGATCGAGCGCCGATTTGAGCAGGCTGCGGCATTTGACGTTGGCCAGTACGCGCGCTTCGGGAAACTCGGCGAGCAGCGCCGGAATCGATCCCGAGTGGTCGGCCTCGGCGTGGTTGGAAACGATGTAGTCGAGACGCGCCAGCCCCATCCCCTTGAGCGCCTTGATCAAGTCATCGCTCATCGACGGATGGACGGTGTCGATCAGCGCTGTTTTCTCGCTGCCGACGACCAGGTAGGCGTTGTAGCTGGTGCCTTCGGGCAGCGGAACAAGTTCGTCGAAGAGCTTGCGGTCCCAGTCGATGGCCGACAGCGAATAGACCTTGGGCTTGAGTTCTCTGACAATCATGGGTTGATCCTTTGCGGTTGAGGTGCGGGTGCAAGGCAAATTCCGTCGCGCAGGTCGGCGGGGCGGCCGTTGATCAGGCTGACGCAGAGGCTCTGCGCGCTGTGCTCGATGACATTGACACCGCCGTAGTCCTGGGCGATGTCGAACAGGCTGGCGACCGGCCGCGCCAACAGCTCGCACAGCAGCAGGCGGTTGACACCGGCGTGGCCGACGATGACGACGCTCTGGCCGTTGCCGCGCAGGATCTCTTCCCAGGCGAGCAGCACGCGTTGCCGGCAATCGGCGAAGCTCTCGCCGCCAGCGACGCGATAGTTCACGAGGTCATCGCCGCGCGCCGCGTAGTCCGCGGGAAAGCGCGCGGCGACTTCGCGCCGCGACAGGCCTTCCCAGTCGCCCAGCGAAATCTCGCGCAGCGCGCTGCGCACTTCGATCGGGATCGCCGTCTGGCCGGCGATGATTTTTGCCGTCTGCTGCGAGCGCATGAGATCGCTGCAATGGATCGCGTCGATCTGCCGCTCGCGCAGCACTTCACCGAGCGCTTCGGCCTGGGCGATTCCGTCGGGCGCGAGCGGCAGATCGAGCTGGCCGACGAAGCGGTCGCGGCTGCCGGCGGCGAGCGCGCCGTGGCGCAGCAGGTAGATCGTCGTCATCGATCGGCCCCGGTCGCGATGGTCCGCTTGCCCGCGTGGCAAAGCCGTCCGCGTTCGGTCGCAATGTTGACCGACAGACGCAGTCCTTGCGCGGCGCTGGCGACCGCGATAACCGGCAGCGCCTCCAGTGCGGCGCAGACGTCAGCCGCCAGAGCGGCGTCGCTGGGGGGCTGCCCGGCAACGCGCGCGACGTCGAGGCGCAGCGTCGGTGGCGGGCCGGCGTTGAAGGTTGCGGCGAAGTCGATGACGCTGGCGAACGGAAAGATCGCTTCGTCGAGCGCGCCGATCAGCAGTTCGCCCGCGCCGCTCTGTTCAACGCCACCGCCGATCCGCCGGTGGATGCGTTCGATCCGCGCCAGCGGCGAGCCGCAGGCGCAGGCGCCGAGCAGCCGCCGCGAAATGTCGCCGCTGCGATAGCGGACGAGCGGCATGCCGCGCCGTGTCAGTGTGGTGAACACCAGCTCACCGGGATCGCCGTCGGCGACCGGCTCGCCGTTCGCCGGATCGACGAATTCGACGAGCAGCTCGCTCTCGCGCATATGGTAGCCCGCGTGCGCCGCGCAATCGACGCCGCCGCCCAGGCCCATCTCGGTCATCCCGTAGTGTTCAAAAATCTCGCAGCCCCAGAGCTGCGCAAGCCCGCGGCGAACGGCGGCGCTCGCCTGGTCGGCGCTCAGCAGCACGCTGCGCACGCGCACCGGGAGCCCGGTGGCCGCTGCGTAGCGCGCTACGGCGAGCAACGGCACCGGCGCGCCGACGACGACGTCGGGGCGCTCGCGGCGCAGCGTTGCGGCGGCCGCCGCGAGGTCCTGCGGCCAGCCGTAAGCGATCGGCGTCGCGCCCTGGCGCCGCAGCGCCTGGGCCAGCTGGTCGCCGACGCTGCCCGGCCGTTCGCCGGGGAACAGGATCAGCACGCGGTCGCCGGGCTGCGCCAGCACACGCATGCCGTGGTCGAAAAAATCGAGCGTTGCCGCCTGATCCTGCGCGGTGAAGAAAATCCGCTTGGCCGGCCCGCTGGTCGCCGACGTTTCGAGCGTGACGATGCGGCTGACCTCGCTCTGCGAGACGCAGAGCAGCGGCGGATCGTTGGTCCGCAGGTCGTCGGCGGTGGTCTGCGGCAGTTCGCGCAGCGCGTCGAGCGTACTCAGGTCGGCTGCGTCGACGCTCGCCAGCCGGCGCTGGTAGAACGGGCTCTTCGCCTTGGCCCAGGCCAGCGTTTGGCGCAGTTGGCGCAACTGATAGGCAGCGAGTTCGGCGCGCGTCAGCGGTGCTCCGGGGCGGCCGATCTGTTGCGCGGTCCACGCGTCGAGGGGATTGGTCGGGATCATAGGCTCAGGCCTCGATGCTTGCCGGCGTTCGATAGAGCGACTCGCCCGACAGTGAGGTGAGGTTGTAGGCGCAGAACGGAACGATTCGCCGGTCGGGCGAGACAACGTGGATGAAGCACTCGCGCAAGCGTTCGAGATCGAGGTTCCAGGCGTCCTGGAAGGCCATCGCCGAGAGGCAGAAACTATGCTGGCGGTCGGCCAGGAAGGTATCGAAACTGGCGACGTTGATCCCCCGGCAGTCGTCGTCGCTGCGCGTTTTGTTCGCCACCCAGTGCGCGGCGACGAAGCGGCGTGCGCGTGCGGCATCGGCGGACGGCACGCCGCAGCCGCAGGCCGGTGCCGCGTCTTCCTCCGGCGACGCGCAGCAACTGCTGGCGGGCGCGGCCGGGCGCAGGGCGCCGTCGCTGCCGACGAAGAACTTTCCGGTAAATGAGCAATAGGCGTTCTCGGCCGACCCCGGGCTAAGGTCGGCGACGCGAACGCGGCCGCCGGTCTGCGCTTCGAGTTGCGCCATGACCTCCGGCAGCGTGATGCGGTCATCGTCGGCGGGCGGCTTCGGGTAGCGGCCGAAATAGCTGATCGGCTGGAAATGTACGGCACGCACGGCCGGGACGCGGGCCAGCGCGAAATCGACGATGGCGCCGATCTCACTGACATTGACGCCGGGGAGCAGCGTCGGCACCAGAACCACGCCGAGACCGGCGGCGGCGCAGCGGTCGATCGCCTCTTTCTTGACCGCCAGCAGGCGGGCGCCGCGAATGGTCTGGTAGACCGCGTCGCTGACGCCGTCGAACTGCAGGAAGACACAGTCGAGCCCGGCGGCTAGCAGGCGACGCGCGTAGCCGTCCTCTTTGGCCAGACGAATACCGTTGGTATTGATCTGGACGAAGTCGAAACCGAGCGATCGCGTCAGTTCGACGATTTGCGGCAGGTCGTCGCGCACCGTCGGCTCGCCGCCCGAGAGCTGGATGTTGACGTCGCTGCCGTGCGCCTTGAGCAGGCGCAGCCAGCGCTCGATTTCGCCGAGCTCGGGGTCGCGCTGGTCGTCGGCCGCCGAGGCAAAACAGATCGGGCACTTGAGATTGCAGCGCTGGGTGACTTCGAGCAGCACGCAGCAGCTGTGCTGGCGGTGGTCTGGGCAGAGCCCGCAGTCGTGCGGACAACCGCGCACGACGTGAGTCTCGGTGTGCGGCGGCGGTGCGGCGCGGCTGCCGCGTTCGCCCCAGCGGTGATAGCTATCGAGACCGCGCCAGATCACGGTCTTGAAGCGACCGTGTGGCGCGCACTCTTTGACGAGATAGACGCTATCGCCGTCGGCGACACGTTGCGCCGCCACGCGCTGCAGGCAGACCGGGCAGACGCTCTCGGTCGACGCCAGGATTTCGGCGCTCACGGGAACGGCCGCACGCCGCTGTCGGCGAGGATCTTGGCGATCGGCGCGCGGGCTTTGCGCTCGACCAGCGCCAGGATCGCGCACGCTGTCCGGTAGCGGCGGGTGGCGCCCTGCAGCGCCTCGGGCCGGTCGCGGAAACGCTCGAACGACGGCCGGTAGCGCTCTTCGAGCGAGACGCTGCGGTCGCCGCTGACCAGCTTGTCGGCGAGGAAGACGATTGCCGCCTCGTTGGTCGTGCTGCCGTCGAAGCTCATCGACATGTGCTGGCAGATCACGTCGGCGACCGCCGGATAGCCGAGTTCTTCGACCAGCGCCGCGCCGACCTCGGCATGGCCGGGCTGGCCCTTGGCGATGTCGTGCAGCAGACTGGCGGAAAGCACCAGGCTGAGGTCGACGGCGACGCCGCGTGCCGCCAGCTTGGTGGCGATCGTCCGCGCCACCGCGGCTACGGCGCGGCCGTGCCGACGCAGCGCGTCCGAAGTCGGCCGCGTCGCCAGGATCGCTTCGCATTCGGCCGGCGTCGGCAGGTGGCGGCGCAGCGCGAGCGTAGCCAGTTGCGCGTAGTCTTCGGGCGTGTCCATGTCGAGAACGACCCCTTCGTCGAGCACGTCAACGTCGGCCGCCTGGTGCGTCTGCAGCAGCGCGCGCAATCCGCCTTCGCCTTGGCCTGCCAGGATTTCGGCGAACAGCGAACGCGCGATCAGCGGCGGGTGGCCGCGCCGCCCACTGAAGCGCGGGTAGGTGATCGGCGCCTGCTGCGCGGCGAAATTCGCCGCCAGCGCGGCGATCGTCGCCGGCCGCACCAGCGGGATGTCGACCGGCAGCAGGAAGCAGGCGTCGACGTCGGCGGGCAGCGCGGCGATTCCGGCCTGGACACTCGAATACATGCCGCGGTCGTAATCCGGGTTGGCGATCGCGCCGACATCAAGCTCGCGCAGCAGCGGGTCGAGTTGCTCGGCCTGGTGGCCGGTGACGACGGCAATTCTGCCGATTCCCGCCTGGCGGAAACTGCCGACGACGCGGGTCACGACGGTCTCGTTGCCAAACGGCAACAGCGGCTTGCTGCGCCCCATGCGCGACGAGTAACCGGCGGCGAGGATCAGCGCGGCGAGTTTGGGGGAACGTTCATTCATCCTAAAAACCTCAGTTCGAAACCACGGAGAGCACAGAGACCACGGAGAAAAGGCAGTCTTGAGGTTTTCCTGAAATTACCCAAAAAGGGGTTGCCAGAAACCATGCAACTCATTGTTTCTTTACTCCGTGCTCTCCGTGAACTCCGTGGTCAACTGCTTTTCGCGGTTCATGCGCCGTCCGTTTCACGACTGTTCTGACCCGCTGCGCCCGTCGAGCTCGAAGCCGTTGGCCTCGAGGATTTCGCAGGCCTTGCGTACGGCGGCGAGGATCAGTCCCGGGCAGCGTTCGCCGCGCAGCTGCGGGTTGCGCTCGATGATCTGCGCGCAGTCGGTACCGCCGTAGCGCGGCGTATATTCGTCGCGGAACCAGTCGACGTATTCTTCGAGCAGCAGCGGCAGGCTCGGGTGGTCGTCGTGTTCGCCGTCGCCGCCGGCGTACAGGCCGATCAGGCAGCAGCCGCCGCTGAGCGCGCCGCAAGCGAGGCCAGAGCCCATTCCCGAGGCCAGCCCGGACATCGCGCGCAGCAGCTCCGGATTGCTCTGGTCCTGCGCGTCGAGGCCGATCTGCACCAGGATGTGGCTGCAGCGGTAGCCCTTGAGCGAGAGCTCGGCGACGCGAAACGAAGGGTCGGTCATCGGCGCGATTCCTTTACTGACTTGCTGGCGATCATTAGGAAATAACCCGGCCGCGATCGGCGCAGGCAGGCGCTGAGCGATACGGCGTCGCCGCTGGCAGCGCCGCCCCACAGGCTGTCGAGCGAGCCGCTCTCGAAAATGACGCGGGCGATGAAGGTCTTGAGCACCGCCGAGTGGTTCTCCCAGCGCTCGACCCGGAAACCGGCGTCGATCAGCCGGGCGACGATTTCATCGCGCCCGCAGCGGCTGGCGAGGCAGCCGGCCAGCGGCGCGAGGCCGGAGTCGTCGCTGGCGCGCGCAAAGACGTCGGTGATCGCCAGCTGCGCGCCCGGGCGCAGTACGCGGTGGCATTCGGCGAGCACGGCGGGGGCAAAGCCGGTCAGCGAGAGCGAGCATTCGGCGAGTATTCCGTCGAGTGATTCGGTGGCAAAAGGCAGTTGCGCAGCGTCGGCAGCGACCAGCGAGACCGCCACGAGGCCTTCGGCGGCGGGGGACGACTGAGCCGCGAGGCACGCCGCGCAATTAGGCTCGGCCGCGAGACGCGACGCGCAGCTTGACTGTGCCGCGAGACGCTCCGCGGCGGAGGCCAGCGCGCGCAGCGACCGGTCGACGCCGATCGTCAGGCAGCCGGCGCGGCGCAGCAGTTCGGTGCCGGCCGCTTCGCCGCAGCCCAAGTCGACGACGGTCTGACCGGCGGCGAAGCCCGCGCAGCGCAAGGCGTGCCGCGTCAAGTCGAGGCCGCCGGGGCGCAGCGCTTGGTCAGCGTCGGCAAAGTGGCCGCTGTGGTAGGGCGGCGCGGCGAGCTGACAATCCATCACTTGTCCTCCAACGCGCGTTCGACGTCGAGCATCTTGCCCAGCGCCAGCGCCTCGGGAACGTAGGTGAAGCCGCAGCCCGGGCAGCGCAGCAGATCGACCGGAAAGTCGTTGCCCAGGTAGTTCGCAGTGACCTTGCCGAGCACCAGCGGCAGTTGGCACTTGGCGCAGATCAATTCGCTGTCGCTGGGTGCGGGTGGTTTTTCGCTCATGGCGTTGATTCCAGTTGCATGCGATGGCTGTAGGCGCGATGGACGATGTAGCGTCCCTCTGCAAGCGAATACTCGACCCAGTAGGTCATGCTCACCAGCCGGTGGCTGGCGATGAAGTGGCCGCTCTGGCGGTCGATCAGCTTGGCGCCGCTGGCCTCGGCGTGGGCGATGGTTTGCCGCAGGTCGTCCTCGAGGATCAGTTTGCGTTCGAGATCGGCGTGCACTTCGGCACTGATCGAAAGTTCGATGGCGTTGGCGGGTTCGTTCACGGTCTCGCTCCAGAGTTCGCGCAAGAGGCGACGCTTGAGTCTGCCACGATTCTCCTGGCGTTGCGAGAAGCCCGGGTCGGGGCGCGCTGCCGCGTCGCCGGTGGCGGGAAAAAGAAGGTCGAGGACATGGACGGCGCGCTTGCCGCGGCGCGCGAAGTTGTCGCGGCACATCGCGCAGTAGGTCAGGTAGTCGGCGTCGTTCTGGCCGATGCAGCGGTCGACGATGCGGTCGGTGATGGCCGGGCTGACGAACGAAGCGAGTCCGCCGAAGCCGCAACACGAGGAGAGCTGCGGCCCGTCGAGCTCGACCGTTGAGATCCCGCAGCGATCGGCCAGTTGGCGAACGCCGTCGTGGATCGCGGTGTCGTGGCGCGTGGCGCACGGATCGTGGATCGCCAGCGCGGTGCTGCGCTGCGCTGCGCCGGCGGGCAGCGCGCTGCGCGCCAACACTGACCACAGCGATTCCTGGGCAACCTCGGGGTGGTGGTCGGCGATCATCCGGTAACAGCTCGAACAGGCGGTCAGCACCAGCGGCCGCCCGAGTTCCTGCCATTGGCGGTCGAAGTCGGCGCGTACTTCTCCGAACAGGTCCTGGCGCCCGGCCCATTGCGCCGGCGCGCCGCAACAGCCGAACAGCAGGCCGACGCCGCCGGCGATCGTGGCGCAGAGGTGGGCGTAGGTCTGCTCGACCTGTTCGGGTGACGACGCGGCGAGTTGGCAACCCGGGTAGAAGAGCACGGCGCTGCTGGCAAAACCGGGTTGGTGGCGCGCCAGCGCAAACGCGTCGCTGCGCGAATAAGCCAGGTCGCGCAACGCGAAGTCGTGGTGCGACGGCGGCATCTTGCCCTTGGCGGTCATCCCCTGACGCGCCGACAGACAGACTTCGCCCATCGCCAGGTGCTCGGGGCAGACCTCGGCGCACAGGCCGCAGAGCGTGCACGAATCGATCAGCCGGTTGGTCTTGCGCGGCCCCATGATGATCGTCTCGTTGTTGTAGATCTCGCGCACATAGCGCTTCGGGTAGGCGCCGAAGTGTTCGAGGAAGGGGCAGACCTTGACGCACTCGAGACAGTGGCAGGGGAAGCAGCGCGCCGCTTCGGCGATCGCTTCCGTCCTGCTCAAGCCGCGTTGCGCGTCGGCCGGCTGCACCGCCGGCAGCGGCGCGAAGCGCGCCGTGTTGATATAGAGGCGCGTCGGCTGCGGACCCTGGTTGTCGCGGCTGGCGGTCAGCGAGGCGCCTTGCAGCAGTCGGTCGATCGACTGCGCGGCGTAGCGGCCGTCGTGCAGCGAGCCGATCGGCGAGTAGGGTGACGCCGTTCTCGGCGAGTGGGGCGACGCCTGGCTCGGCGAGTGGGGCGGCAACTCGCTCAGGACATCGGCGGCGCTTTGGCGCTGGCTGCCGCCGGCAAAAATCTTCGGGTGGCTGGTGGCGAAGGTCAGCGGGTCGATGGCGATGCGCGCGTCGGCGGTCAGCGCCAGCACGCCGTCGAGCGCGGGCTGGGCAGTGGGTCCGAGGCCGAGGTAGACGGCATCGAACTCGTCGGCGAGCGTGGTTAGCGTAGCGAGGGCGATCGCTTCGCCGAGTCGCAGCTCGACGCCGGTTCCGGCAAAGCGCGCCAGATCGGCGTCGATGGCGCCGGCCGGCAAGCGCGGGTCATCGCGCAGGCGCGCGAAGGCCTGCGGCTGGGCCTCGAAAACGACGACGCGGTGACCCTTGATGGAAAGCTCGGCGGCGACGCAGAGACCCGAGATGCCGGCGCCGACCACGGCGATGCGCTTCTTGGCGAGCTGTTTGTTGGTGCGAAACGGCGCGGCGACAAAGCCGTTGGCGGCGTCGACGCAGGCGCGTTCGAGCTCATGAATACGGATCGGATCGCCGGCCTCACCGCGCTTGCAGGCGCCCTCGCAGGGGTGGTCGCAGAGCGCTGCGATGATCGCCGGAAAAGGAATGATTCGTGAATAAAGCGCTTGGGCGACCTTGAAGTCGCCCTGGCGCAGCAGTTCCATCATGCCGCGCACGTCGACGTGTACCGGACACGCGGCGTTGCACGCCGGCGGCGACTCCTCGATGCAGTGCGCTTCCCAGTCGCGAACCTGTTGACCGTCCATGATCGTCTTGTCTCCGGGGGCGGGAAATAGCCTGGAAATGGCAGTTGACCACGGAGCCCACAGAGAACACAGAGAGAATAATGAGTCGCCTGGCTATTCTGGTCCACCTCGTGGGTGGCCCCAGGAAAACCCCAAGATTGGCTTTTTTCTCCGTGCCCTTCGTGAACTCCGTGGTTGATCGAGTCGTCTCGGCTTACGCTCAGTTATGCGCCGGGATGATCGCCGGCTTGCCCGCGGCCTTGAGGTCGAGTCCCGCCTTCACAATTTCGGGCAGCGCCGGTATCTTCATGATACGCACGCCGCAGGCATTGTAGATGGCGTTGAGGATCGCCGGGTGACCCGCAGTCAGCGGCCCTTCACCGGCGCCGGCGGCGCCGAACGGTCCGAGCGGACGCGGCGTTTCGAGGTAGAGGATTTCCATGTCGTCGGGGATGTCGCGCGGATAGGGAATGCCGCAGTCGAGCAGCGTGGTGTGCTTTTCGAGATCGTCGAAGTCCTCCGAGAGCGCCAGCCCGATGCCCTGGGCGAGCCCGCCGTAGATCTGGCCGTCGACCGTCACCTTGTTGATGATGGTGCCGAAGTCGACCGAGGTGGTGTACTTGACGACGGTGACCTTGCCGGTTTCGAGGTCGACCTCGACCTCGGGGACGAACACTTCGTACATGTAAATCGGGAACGGATTGCCCTGGCCGGTGACCGGGTCGCATTCGGTACAGCCCTGGGCGACCCACTTGCCATCGTAGCGGCACGGGATGTTCTCGGCGACCATCTCGGCGTAGGTGCGATAGCTGCCGTCAGGCTTCTTCATCGCGTGCAGCAGCATTTCGCACGAGTTCTTGATGGCGTTGCCGACAAAGACGTTGGAACGGCTGCCGCCCGACGGACCGGCGTTCGGGCAGTCGGTGGTGTTCATCACCAGATGAATCTGTTCGGGCGTGATGCCGAGCGGACGCAGCGTTTCATGAACGAAGGTCTGCGTGCTGAGGTCGGAACCCTGGCCGTGATCCTGCCAGGCGTTGTAGGCGGTGACACCCTTGGCGGTCAGCTCGATGGCGGCGTTGGAACTGTCGGGGCCGTCCAGACCACAACCGTAGATGCCGATGGCGATGCCGATGCCGCGCTTCTTGCCGGGAACCGCGAAGTCCTTGCAGCGCTGCTTGCCCGCTTCCCAGGCCGGACGGACCAGATCGAGCAGCTTGTCGAGAACGAAGACTTCGGGAACCTGGCCGGTTGGCGTCGTAGCACCGGGGCGGTAGACGTTCTTGTAGCGCAGTTCGAGCGGGTCCATGCCGATTTTCTCGGCGAGCATGTCCATGGCGATTTCGGACGACAGGAAAGCCTGCGGCGAGCCGTAACCGCGGAACGCCGAACCCCAGGCGTGGTTGGTGCAGACTGTCTTGCCGTGGCCGCGGATGTTCTTGATGTCGTACGCGGCGCCGGTGAATTGGCCCTGGCGAACCGTCACCAGGTCACCGAACTCGGAATAGGGGCCGTGGTCGAGCCACCATTCGGTCTCCATGCCTTGCAGGATGCCGTCCTTGTCGGCGGCGAGCTTGCAGCGCACGTTGGCCGGCGAACGCTTGCCGGTGTAAGTGATGTTCTGGTACTGCGTATAGACCAGCGAAACCGGGCGCTTGAGCGCCATGCAGGCGACGCCGAGCAGCGCTTCCATGGTCGGGCTGAACTTGTAGCCGAAGGTGCCGCCGGTCGCGTTCTGCACCAGGCGCAGCTTTTCCGGTGCGATGCCGAGGCCCGGTGCGATCATCGCGTGGTGCAGGTGCAGGCCGATGCTCTTCGACTGGATGGTCAGAATGCCGTCGTCGTCAAAATAGGCGCAGCCGCAGTCCGGCTCGATGTGCAGGTGAGGCTGGCGGCTGCAATACGTTTCCGACTCGACGATATTTGCCGCAGAGGCCATGATCGGCGCCGTTTCTTCGCCTTTGATCATGCCTTGTTCGTAATAGACGTTCGGCACGCCGGGGTGGATTTCGATCGCGTCGTCGGCCTGGGCAGCCCAGCCGTCCATATAAGCAGGCAGGACCTCGATGTCGACGGTGACCTTCTCGGCGGCGGCGCGCGCGTGCTCGACGGTGTCGGCGCAAACGATGGCCAGCGCGTCGCCGAACTGGAAGATCTTGTCGCGGCACAGGATCGGTCGATCCCAGCCGTCGCCCTTGTTGGTCGGGAAGGTGATCAGCCCGGTGATGGCGTTCTTGCCCGAGACGTCCTTCCAGGTCAGCACGTCGACGACGCCGGGCATCTTCTTCGCTTCGCTGGTGTCGATTCCCTTGAGGTTGGCGTGCGAGACCTTGGCCTGGACCAGTGCCAGGTGCAGGGTGTCGGGCGGCATGTGCATGGTCACGTCGGCGCCGAAGTCCCAGGTGCCGGTGACCTTGGCAACTGCCGATGGGCGGCGGAATTTCGAGCCGAGGATGCTGCCGTTGTCTTTCGCCTCGCTCGTCGCCAGCAGGTCGTCCTTGCTCTTCTCGCCGCGCATGATCGCTGCGGCATCCATCACGGCGTCGGTCAGCGGCTTGTAGCCGGTGCAGCGGCAGAGATTGCGGTTGCGGTTGAACCAAGTGCGAACGTCCTCGCGCGTCGGGTTCTGGTTCTTGTCGAGCAGCGCCTTGGCCGACATGATGAAGCCGGGGGTGCATACGCCGCATTGGGCGCCGCCATGCACCATCCAGGAGATCTGGATCGGGTGCAGCTGGTCGGCGGTGCCGATGCCTTCGATGGTGACGATCTTCTCGCCGTTCTCGTACTTGCTGACCGGGACCATGCAGGCCTTGATCGGCTTGTTGTCGATCAGCACCGTACAGGTGCCGCATTGGCCGGAGTCGCAACAGACCTTGCAACCGGTCATCAGCAGGTTTTCACGCAGTACGTCGGCGAGCTTCTTGGCCGGGTCGGTGATGAGCGGGCGGTCGACTCCGTTGACGTTGATGATGATTCTTTTCATGACGCTCTCCTTGAGTATTCGAATGAACTGAAAACGGGCTGCAAGAATTCGGTGATTGATCGGCCTAGGCGATTTTGTGTGGCTTGTTCTCCTCAGGCTCGGGATGCAATCCGCGGCGAGACAAGGCCGCGACGCAACGGCGCCGGCAGGCGATCAGTTCGGCGACGACCGAGATGGCGATTTCTTCTGGGTTGTCGGCGCCGATCTCCAGGCCGATCGGCGCATGCACGTCGGCCAGGCGCTCCGGCGTCACGCCTTCCTTTTGCAGTTCCTGGAAGATCCCGGTGACCTTGCGCCGTGATCCCATCATGCCGACATAGCGCGCCGGGGTGCCGAGCGCCCAGCGCAGCACGCGCATGTCGGTGAGATGGCCGGGGGTCAGCGAAACGACGTAGGCGGCGGGGTTTGGCGCCAGTTGCAGCACGGCGACGTCGAGCTCGGCGACGACGATGCCTTTGGCGTCGGGGAAGCGTTCGCGGTTGGCGAAGGCTTCGCGCTCGTCGACGATCACCACGTCGAAGCCGGCCGAGCGTGCCACGCGGTAGGTGGCGAGCCCGGTGTGGCCGGCGCCGAAGATGTAGAGCGTCGGGTTGGGGACGATCGGTTCGACGAAGATGTCGAGACTGCCGCCGCAGACCATTCCAGCGTCGATTCCGGGCCGCTGGGTGAGATTGAAGCTCACCGTCTGCGGCTTTTCGCTGGCGATGACCTCGCGCGCGATGGCGATCACTTCGAGCTCGCCGGCGCCGCCGCCGATGGTGCCGACGATCGTCCCGTCATCGCGTACCAGCATCTTGGCCGACGACGAGCCGGGGATCGAACCGACGGTATTGATGATCGAAGCCAACGCACAACTCCGACCTTCTCGCCGCAAGAGGATGATTTCTTCATAGACGTCCATACGATCCTCGCTCTATCTTCGGTTTGCTGACGAGTGCTTACGCTGGAACGCAGGCGTCGGTGTTGCACAGCTCGGCGCACATCGGGCTGTCGTAGGTTCCCTCGCAGTCCTTGCATTTGTCCGCATCGATCGAGAACTGTTTGCCGACGTGACTGATGGCGCGGTTGGGGCATTCGGATTCGCACGCGCCGCAGGCATTGCACAGGTCGGGGATGATTTTGTGGGCCATGAAAAACTCCTTGAAAAATAAATTTCGCAATTGCTGAGTCGGCCGCCATGAATCGCGTGGGCTGCAGCAGGCTGCCGCACTGCCGGCGAACGAAGTGATGCGTTGCATCAGTCCGATTCGCAGTGTGGTGACGTAGTATTCGGCGCGGCTTTTGCGGGCGCAATGGGATGTGGCTGATCAGCGTTTCGGCCCTGTCCCGTTTTGTGACAGTCGCACCATTGAGGCGAAAGAGGGAGTGTTTGCATGCTGTCCCGTTTCGGGACAGTGGGGTCGTTGGTGCCGAGTTTGTCTTGACGCCCGGCGACGCTTCGGCTAGTCGCTGAGCTTCCCGGGGCGAGCGTTGCGGAAGCTGCGTGGCGCGTGTGAGAAGATTGCCGACCAGGCGACGATGATCCAGAAGAGCGGCACGCGCAGCTCGGGCCAGGCGATCATCGCCGCCACCAGAACGAGTTTTGCCAGCATCGAGAGGCCGGCGCCTTCGAGCAGATGCGCGGGCCGGTGCCAGAGGTCGAGCAGCCAGACCAGAACGCCGCTGATCAGCACGGCGACGCCATCCTGCTCGGGCAACGCGACGGGCGGCGTGCGCAGCAGCGTCGCGGCGAAACTGATCACCGCGATCAGGTGCGCGCCGCGCAACACGACGCTCGCCCAGCGACGGCCGCAAAAATCGCGAAGCTCGCCGCCGCCGGTCATCAAATCAGGCCGTTGAAAGGCTGAACGTCGACCAACTCGCCGACCGCGATGTCTTTGCCTGTTTCGGGTAGGACAATGAAGCAGTTGGCGCTCGACATCGAGCTCAAGACTCCCGATCCCTGGTTACCGGCGAGCCTGACCTTCCACTGGTCGCCGTCGGCGAACAGCACGCCGCGCGGAAATTCGCGTCGCCCGGGCGATTTCTCGATCGCCGAGAGGCAAGGCACCTTGAACGACGGGCGCTCGGGCAGCGGCGAGCAGCCCATCAGTTTGAGCAGCGCGTCGATGACCAGCTGATGGAAAGTCACCATCACCGCCACCGGGTTGCCGGGCAGCCCGAACAGCCAGGCGTCGCCGATGCGGCCGAAAGCCATCGGCCGGCCGGGCTTGATGTTGAGCTTCCAGAACATGACGTCACCGAGGCGCGAAGTGAGCTCGCGCACGTAGTCGGCGTCGCCGACCGAAACGCCGCCGCTGGTCAAAATGACATCGGCTTGCCCGGCGGCTTCCCTGAGCGCCTCCTCGAGCGCGGCGGGATCGTCGCCAACGACGCCCAGGTCGATGAGGTCGACGCCGAGCTGCGTGAGCACGCCGAACAGCGTGTAGCGGTTGCTGTCATAGACCTCGCCGGGCGCCAGCGGGCGGTTGAGCGAGGCGATCTCGTCGCCGGTCGAAAAGAAGGCGACGCGCAGGCGGCGATGGACGGTGACTTCGCCGATGCCGAGCGACGCCAGCAGGCCGATCTCGGCGGGGCCGAGCCGCTTGCCGGCGGCCAGCGCCGGCTTGCCGCGCGCCAGATCCTCGCCGGCCTGGCGAACGTGCTGGCCGGCCGTCTGTCCCGGCGGGATCAGCAGCGCATCGTCGTCGATGCGAGCGTTTTCCTGCGCGACGACGCTGTCGGCGCCGTGCGGCAGCACGGCGCCGGTCATGATGCGTACCGCTTGACGCTCACCAACGATTCCCGTGAAGGCATTGCCAGCCAAGGCCGTGCCGACGACGGCCAGCCGGGTGTCACCGTCGGCCGCCAGGTCGGCGATGCGAAAAGCGTAGCCGTCCATCGCCGCGTTGGTATGCGCCGGAACGTCGAAAGGCGCGACGATGTCGCGGTAAAGCATGCGTGTGAGCGCGCCACGGATCGGCAGCGTTTCCCAGCCGCTCACCGGAGACAGCGCGTCGAGCAGCATCTGGCGCGCTTGCGCTACATTCAGGGCTTTATTGGTGAGCATCGGATCGCCTGTGGAAAGAACAGGCGTCCATTATGCGTTGCCTGGCTGTTTCCGGAAATAGAGGGCAAGCGCGCAGCCGTAATCTGTGGCAAAAAGTGACAGCGCCACGAAAAACGGTACGATTCGCTTGAAGATGCCGCTCACCGGTCGAATACTGCAGGCCTGTCCGGCGTCGTCCGAGTCTCTCACTGAAAGTTTCTATGCACATCCCCGACGGTTATTTGAGCCCGGCGACCTGCGCTGCCGCTTACGCGATCACCGCGCCGTTCTGGTACGTCGCCTTCAAGCGCGTCGAACGCTTGCTGCACACGCGCATGGTTCCGCTGCTGGCGGTGTTCTCGGCGTTCAGCTTCGTGATCATGATGTTCAACCTGCCGCTGCCGGGAGGAACGACCGGCCATGCGGTCGGCGTCGCGGTGGCGGCGATCGTTCTCGGACCGTCGGCGTCAATGGTCGCGATCTCGATCGCGCTGTTGATCCAGGCGGTTTTTTTCGGCGACGGCGGCATCACGACCTATGCCGCCAACTGCTTCAATATGGCGGTGGTCGGCTCGCTGGTGGCGTATTGGAGCTATGTGCTGATCGCCGGCCAGGCTGCGCTGGAGTCGCCGCGGCGCGTCGTCGCGGCGGCGATCGCCGGTTATCTGGCGCTCAACGTCGCGGCTTTGCTGACGGCGATCGAATTCGGCGTGCAGCCTCTGCTATTTCACGACGTCGCGGGGACGCCCTTGTACGCCCCGTATCCGCTGTCGATTGCGATTCCGGCGATGATGATCGGCCACCTGTCGATCGCCGGGGTCGCCGAGCTGGCGATTTCCGGCGGTCTGATCGCCTATCTGCAGCGCTCCAATCCCGAGCTGCTCGCCTGTTCGATGCCGAGCGCTGCGGCCGCTCGCGCCAAGGTCGCGAACTCGACGCGCCGGTTCTGGTATGGGTTGGCCGGGCTGATGCTGGCGTCGCCGCTCGGACTGCTCGCCGCCGGGACGGCGTGGGGCGAATGGGGCGTCGATGATTTTTCCAGCGCCGAAGCTCGCCATGAAATGCTGCAGGCTTCCGGTGGCATTGCTCCTCCCGAGGTCGTTCCCAGCGGACTGGAACGCTTGGCCAGCGTGTGGAGCGCGCCGATCCCGGATTATGCGCCGGCCTTTCTGCACGATCTTTACGTCGGCTACGTCGTCTCGGCGGTGATGGGCGCCGGGTTGATCGTGCTGCTCTTGCTGCTGATTTCGACGCTGGTCGGTCGTAAGCAGTCGCCCGAATGCTGAGCCTCTGAGCCCGCCAGTGTCGCCCGAAGCCGCCGCCGCGCTGCGCAAACCGCGCCGCCGCCATTTGGCGCAGCGGCTGGCGCAGGGGCTGCTGCGCGCCATGGATCAGGCGCAGGCCAGCGAGTCGCTGGCCGCCGGCGACGGCTGGTTGCAGGGTCTCGATCCGCGCAGCAAGCTGATCGGCGCTCTGGCACTGATCGTCAGCGTGGTGCTGACGCATTCGTTGGCCGTGGTCGTCGGCCTGTTCGCGCTGGCGCTGCTGCTCGCCTGGCGCTCGCAGCTGTTGGCCGCCGGCGTCTGCCAGCGGCTATGGCTCAGCGTGCTGCTCTTTTCCGGAACGATCGCGCTGCCGGCGCTCGTCCTGGTTCCCGGCCGCGCGCTCTGGCAACTGCCGCTGCCCGGCTGGGCGGTGAGCGAACAGGGGCTGCGCAGCGCCGCCTTGCTGATTGCGCGCGCCGAAACGTCATCGACGCTGGCTTTGCTGCTGATCGTGTCGACGCCGTGGACGCATGTGCTCAAGGCGATGCGCTGCCTCGGTGCGCCGCTCGTGCTGGTGGCCATCCTGGGAATGACCCATCGCTACCTCTTCGTGCTGGCGCAGACCGCGGCGCAACTGTTTGAGGCGCGGCGCAGCCGCATCGTCGCGCCGATGAACGGCGCGCAGCAACGCGCACTGGCGACGTCGGCGGCCGGCGTGGTACTGAGCAAGGCTTTCTGGCTGAGCAACGAAGTGCATCTGGCGATGATCTCGCGCGGCTATCGCGGCGAAGTGCGTCTGCTCGATGATTTCCACGCGCACGCGCGCGACTGGCTGGCGCTGCTCGGCGCGCTGAGCGTTCCGCTGCTGATCCTCTGGGGCGAGCGATGAGCGATTGCGTTTTCGAGTTGAGCCATGTCTCTTACGCCTATCCGCAGCAACCGGCGCTCGACGATCTGTCGCTGCGTATTCAGCGTGGTGAGCGAATCGCGCTGCTCGGCGCCAACGGTTCGGGCAAGTCCACGCTGTTGCGTTTGCTCGACGCGCTCTATTTCCCCGGTCAGGGCGAGCTCAAAGCCTTTGGCGAGCTGCTCAGCGAAGCCGCGCTGGCCGACGACGAGGTCAATTTCGCTTTCCGGCGCCGCGTCGGTTTGGTTTTCCAGAACCCCGACGTGCAGCTCTTCAATCCGACGGTCTTCGACGAAGTGGCTTTCGGCCCGCTCCAACTTGGTTGGTCGAGCGACGAAATTCTGCGCCGGGTCGACGCGATTCTGGCGCGCTTTGCCATCGGCCACCTCAAGCATCGCGCCGCGCATCGCCTGTCCGGCGGCGAGAAGAAGCGCGTGGCGCTCGCCTCGGTGCTGGTCATCGACCCCGAAGTGCTGTTGCTCGACGAACCGACCGCCGCACTCGACCCGGAAAGCCAGGGCGAAGTCGTCCGTTTCCTGATTGAGAGCCGCCACACCGGGCGAACGATCGTGACGGCGACGCATGACCTCGATATCGTTGAGGACATCGCCGATTTTGTCTATGTGCTGGCCGACGGCAAGGTGGTGGGCGCCGGCGCGCCGGCAGAAATTCTCGCCGACCAGGCGCTGCTGCGGCAGACGCACCTGGCGCACGCGCATTGGCATGTTGCTGCCGACGGTTCGGCGCATGCTCATGTTCACGCGCACCGACACCAGCACGCTCGGCCGATCGACGGCGACTCTCCCGAGAAGTAGCGCTGACGACGTGTTGCCTGGGTTTTGGTACAAAAAGCAGTAAAACTGTCACGAAATGTTACAGTTGGATTAAAAGCCGCTCGCTTTCATCGAAGTCATCGCTCGTCTGTGGAACACTGCCGATAACCCGGCTGGCACCAGCCGATCCACCTTCATCGCACGGACCGCAAGGTGTTCAGCGCGAAAATAATTTGCCGTTCAAGGAGAGTCTCATGCCTGGCCAAGTCATCCGCGGTAAGCATCATGCCGACGCCTGCGTTTCGGTCTGAACAGAAGGGGGAATCATGAGTTTATTCAAGAGATCGAGCTCTTCGGCCAAGACCGGCGTGCAGACGCTGGAGACGACTTCGTCGGCGCTCGCTTCGGCGCTGTCGGGAATTTCCGGGCGGACCACCTTCGTCGTCGGCTATGTTTCGCCGCACCTCGATCTCGATTCGGTGGCGCGTCAATTTACCCAGCGCTTTCCCGGCGTCCCGCTGATGTTGTGCTCGACGGCTGGCGAGCTGTGTTCGAGCCAGGGCAGCATCTATTGTCGAACCGGCGAGCAATGGGATCGCATCGTTCTGCAGTGTTTCGACGATTCGCTCGTCGAACGCGCCCAGGTCGTCTCCGTTGCGCTGGGTTCCGACGATTTGCGGCGCGGCGCTTCGCAGACGCCGCTCAAGGAGCGCATCGCCAGGATTTCTCGGTCGATCGAGGCGCTCAAGGTCGATATCGAAATCGACTACCGCGACACTCTGGCCTGCGTCATGATCGACGGCCTGTCATTGTCCGAGTCGTTTTTCATGGAAGCGTTGTACGACTCCGGGCGATTTCCCTGCCTCTTCGTCGGCGGTTCGGCGGGAGGGAAACTCGATTTTCGCAACACCTGGATTCACGACGGACAGCGCAAGCTCGAAAACCATGCGGTGGTCGCTTTCCTGAAAATAGCCAAAGGCACCCGCTTCGGCGTTTTCAAAAGCCAGAATTTCGAGCCGACCAAAATTGGGTTTTCGGTCATTCGCGCTTCGCTGGTCAATCGCTACGTCAGCCACGTCATCGACGATTCGGGCCGCGTCGTTTCGTTCATCGACGCCTTGTGCGCGCAGCTGCACTGCGCTTCGGGCGAGCTTGAGCAGCGGCTTGGCGAATACTCTTTCGCCATCCGCGTCGGCCAGGAGCTTTTTGTCCGCTCGCTTTCGCGCATCGATCTGGCCGAGGGGCGAATTCACTTCTTCTGCGATATCGCGCCGGGCGAAGTGCTGCTGTTGGTCAAACGGACCAATTTTGTCGACAGCACGACCCGGGATTATCGCGGCTTCATGCAAGGCAAGCCGGGTGCTCCGGTCGCCGGGATCCTCAATGACTGCATTTTGCGGCGCCTCAACAACGACAAGACGCTCGGCGGCCTCGACAGCGTTTTCGATTGCCGGCAACTGGCCGGGTTCTCGACCTTCGGCGAGATCCTCGGACTTAACCTCAACCAGACGCTGACTGCGGTATTTTTCTTCAAGGTTCCTGCAGGAACGCCGTTTCACGACAACTATGTCGATCATTTCGTCGCCCATTACAGCCAGTTCAAGTCGTTCTTTCTGCGCCGGCAGATCGGCAAGTTGTCGGGGCTTGGGCGGGTCATGGCGCAGCAAATTTCCGATTACAAGGATCAGCACTTCGACAGCCAACTCGATCCGGAAATTTTCGATCAGAGCATGAAAGCGGTTGCCGCTGGGCTCAATGAGCTGGGGGCCGTCTTGCAGAGCGCCGACGCCGCGCGAATCGAAACGGCCAGGCATATGGAAAACTGTTCGCGTGACTTGTACTCGTCGGTCGAAGGGTTGACGGTGCATATTGGCGATCAGGACGCGATCGTTGGCGAAGCGAGCAACAAGGTCGATGCGCTCGCCGCAGACGCCGTGCACGTCGCCGAGAGCGCGCGCCTGCTGGCCGAGTCGAGTACCCGTATCCGCAGCGTCGTCGAGGTGATTCAGCAAATTTCCGACCAGACCAACCTGCTGGCGCTCAATGCCGCGATCGAAGCGGCGCGTGCCGGCGAGGCCGGTCGCGGCTTTGCCGTAGTCGCTGACGAGGTGCGCAAGCTGGCGGAAAAGACGCGCACCAGCGCCGGCGAGATCGGCAGCGACATTTCTGCGTTGGCCGCCAGTATTGGCGAGGTCGCCAAGAAAATCGACCAACAGTCGGCTGACGTCGAGAGGGTCTCGGGAATGCTGAGCAAGATCGAGGAATTCAGCGTCAAGACCGCGCAAACGGCGGCGCACACCAAATCGGTCGCCGATACGCTACAGCAACTGACCAAGATCTGAGCCTGATGACGTCGCCGCATGTTTGAAACTCTGCGCGAAGCCTTGTCGCTGCTCGCCCACCTGGATAGTCAGGTGTTGGCCATCGTCTGGCTTTCGTTCAAGGTCAGCCTCGCCGCCGTGACGCTGGCGGCGCTGATCGGCCTGCCGCTCGGCGCTCTGGTCGCCGTCGCTTCGTTTCCCGGGCGCGGCGCGCTGACGGTCGTGCTCAACGGCATGATGGGGCTGCCTTCGGTTGTCGTTGGCGTCGTCGTCTATCTTTTTCTTTCGCGTTCCGGGCCGTTCGGCAACCTCGGCCTGCTCTATTCGCCGCCGGCCATGATCGCGGCGCAGACCGTGCTGGTCGCACCGCTGATGGCCGCGCTGACGCGGCAGATCGTCGAGGACGCCTGGCGCGAGTACGCCAACGAGTTCCGCTCGATGCGCTTCTCGTTGCGCCACAGTGTCGTCGAGCTGCTCTATGACTGCCGCTTTTCGCTGGTCGTCGCGGTGCTGGCCGGCATGGGGCGTTCGTTGTCGGAAGTCGGTGCAGTGATGATCGTCGGCGGCAACATCGAAGGCTTTACGCGTGTGATGACTACCGCCATCGCGCTCGAAACGGCCAAGGGCGACCTGCCGCTGTCGCTGGCGCTGGGCGTGGTGTTGCTGACGGTGGTGTTGCTGCTCAACAGCGGTGCTTACTTCATGCGGCAATGGGCAATGCAGAAGTTCGGCTAGATCGCTGCCGATGAGCGAAAGTCGGCTTCGGCATGCTCGTCGCAGCGCGCAAAAAAGCTGTCACAAAATGTGACAGCGGCAACAAAAATAGCCTGCTTCTCCTTGAAGCGCCTCGTTGTCCGTCGAATACTGTGTACTCGTCAAGGGGGCGCAGCAGCCGCAGCGCCGCCTCGGGTTCAAAGCGTAGTAAATAATTTTTCAGATCACGGACATCAAGGCGCGCCGCGCGAAGATTCCATACCCTTCAAGGAGAAACTCATGGCTTACAAAATCATCCCCGACCTGTGTAACGGCTGCGCCGCCTGCGAATCCGAGTGCCCGAACCGCGCCATCAGCCATATCGGCAAGGAGTACACGATCGATCCGAGCAAGTGCCAGGAGTGCGAGGGTACTTACGACAGTCCGATGTGCGCCCAGTTGTGCAACACCGACGCCTGCGTTCAGGCCTGAAGCCGCCGATAAAAAATCGCCTTGCGCAGCCGAACTTGCCCTGGCAGGCGTCAGCTGTAATCAACCATAAAAACTTAGTTAACCACAACGAACATGCCGCGAAGCAAATCCCAGTGGGACAACGATCACTAAGAAAAAACAATTACTTGCACTGTATTGATGTGTTACACCAGAAGATGAGTCACAGAAACCTCCAAAACCAAAGGTCTTCGTTGTATCCGTTGTGTCGTTGTGGTTCGAACTACTGTTTTTAGGATCAATCAGGAGTGTGTCATGGATAAGATCGTACGCATCAATATGGCCGAGCTCACCAGCAGCGTCGAGCCCGTTCCGGCCGAATGGGTGGGGCTCGGCGGACGAGCGTTGACTTCGACCATCATCGCCAAGGAAGTTCCGCCCACCTGCCACGCACTGGGCCTGAGCAACAAGCTGGTGTTCGCCCCGGGTTTGCTGTCCGGCACCTCGGCGGCCAACTCGGGCCGCCTCTCGGCGGGCGCCAAGAGTCCGCTGACCGGCGGCATCAAGGAATGCAACGCCGGCGGCACCGCCGCCAAAATGTTCGCCAAGCTCGGCATCAAGGCGCTGATCATCGAAGGGATTCCGCGCGAGGACAAGTGGTACAGCGTGCATGTGACCAAGGACGCGATCACCATCGCCGAAGAGTCCGAGCTGATCGGCAAGGGCAACTACTGCCTGATCAACAGCGTTCAAGCGCGCTACGGCAAGCCGGTCGGCGTCATGTCGGTCGGCCCGGTCGGCGAAATGAAAATGCTCTCGGCCAATATTTCGGTCGCCGACCCCGAGTCGCGAGTCCGTAGTCTCGGCCGTGGGGGGCTCGGCGCGGTGATGGGGTCGAAAAAGATCAAGTACATTTCGATCGACGATTCTGGAACGCCGCCGGTGATGCCCAAGGACGCCGTCAAGTTCAAGGGCGCCGCGCGGATCTTCGCCAAGACGCTGCTTGACCACCCGGTCAGCGGTCAGGGGCTGCCGACCTACGGCACCAACGTGCTGGTCAACATCCTCAACGAAGCAGGCGGTCTGCCGACGCGCAATTTCACCAGCGGCCAATTCGCCGGGCACGACAAGATTTCGGGTGAGACGATGCACGCCACCATCGTCGCGCGCGGCGGGGAGCCAACCCATGGCTGTCATGCCGGTTGCCAGATCCAGTGCTCGCAGGTCTACAACGACAAGAACGGCAAGTATGTCACCTCTGGCTTCGAATACGAGACCATCTGGGGGCTTGGCGCCAACTGCTGCATCGACGACCTCGACGACATCGCCGAGGCCGACCACATCATGGACGACCTCGGCTGCGACAGTATCGAGACGGCGGTGATGTTCGGCGTCGCGATGGAAGCCGGCGTGCTGCCTTTCGGCGACAGCAAGGAAATGCTGCGCCTGTTGCGCGACGAGATCGGCCATGGAACGCCGCTCGGCCGCGTGCTCGGCGGCGGCGCCGCGCAGCTCGGTCGGATCTATGGCGTGACGCGCGTTCCGGTGGTCAAGAACCAGGGCATTCCGGCTTACGATCCACGCTCGGTCAAGGGTATCGGCGTTACTTATGCGATGGGAACGATGGGCGCCGATCACACCTCGGGCTACGCCATCGCCACCAACATCCTCAACGTCGGCGGCCACGTCGATCCCTTGTCGAAGGTCGGTCAGGTCGAACTCGCGCGCAACCTGCAGATCGCCACGGCAGCCATCGATTCGACCGGAATGTGTTTGTTCATCGCCTTCCCGGCGCTCGACATCCCGGAGTGTCTGACTTCGCTGATCGACATGATCAACGCGCGCTTTGGCATCAACCTCTCCGGCGACGACGTCACCGCGCTGGGCAAGTCGGTGCTCAAGATCGAGCATCACTTCAACCTCGACGCCGGTCTGTCCAAGGAGCACGACCGTCTGCCCGAGTTCTTCAGCAAGGAACTGTTGCCGCCGCACAACGCGATCTGGGATTTCACCCCTGCCGAACTCGACGCCTTCTGGAACTTCTGATCGTCGATCCGGGCCCGGCGTCGGCGTCTGCCGCGCCGGGTTTGTTCACCGACCTGCGTCTGGGTAAGGCGTTGCTCATGAAAATCAGGCTAAAACTCTTCGCCACGTTGCAGAGCTACCTGCCGCCGGGCTGCAGCGGCGGCGAAACGCTGATCGAATTGCCGGAAGCGGCGATCATCCCCGACGCGCTCGGCGTGTTCGGCGTCCCCGTCAACCTCGCGCACATCGTGTTCGTCAATGGGCGTCATGTCTTGCGACCGAACCTGCCGACACACCTACTGCAGGAGGGCGACACGCTGGCCGTCTTTCCGGCGATCGGCGGCGGCTAGCGCTGGTTTCGCCATGCCGGCGATTGAGCGCCAACTCGTCGAGACTGCAGGCCTGCGGTAGTCTCCGCCATAATTCCTTGCCCCATCCTGTGCGGGCGACTTCGGCAGCGACCATCTTGAACGCCGCTTGCTCGCAGCCGATCTCGCACAGGCGTTTTCCAGGGGCGGACCGCCGCCTTTGTTCAGCGCGGCGACAGATTTTCATACGGTGAAGCCATCGTCGGGTCCAACCTGACGCCAAGGCGTCTCGCGTAAGCCTTGACGCAGAATTTCCTCGATTGATCCGTCAGCGGCGCTTTTTCCCGAGGTGGAAAATTAGACCGCCAGCCTGTGGTGCTGGCGCGTATTCCCGGTAACGAAATTGCCCCTGTTGTACGATGTTTTATAGATAAGTTTTACTTATTAATTTCGTATTGTTAATAGGATTGATGGAAATTTCAAAGAGGGAATAATGGGCTCAGCAAGACCATCGGCGGTGCACCAGGGGATCCATGAATAGCTCTCTTTCTTTGACCATACGTCTTGCTGTGCCACGCCGGACCAATCAACCCCGCGTGCCGCGAGTCGGCTTCGCCCCCGAAATTTACCGTCGCAGGAGAACGCAATATGAGCACCGCCATGCCGCACAATGTCATCGCTTCGCGCGCCGCCGTCGTTACCCGCCAAAGCCTTGGCGGCGACAAGGACGACTGCCCGGTCTGCGTCTATCTTCTCAGCTGTGCTGCCGACGAAAACGGCGTCGCGATCGTCCCTGCGCTTGCCAGAAATGCACTCGGTGCGACTCGTGTGGTGGTGAACAAGAAAACGACGGATCGCCTGCGTTCGCTGGTTGAGCGGGCCGAGCAACTCGCTCAAAAAGTGAACGCCAACGAGCTCACCTTTTCGCAAGCGTCGTTCGATCTGGAGTACGGGAATTGACGACTGTCGCTTGGGCGTTGCTTGAGACAGGCGAATATCAGGGACTGTTAGGCGATATCCTGGGCGCTGAGTAGCCGGATACGCGCTTCATGCAGAAACTCGTTGAGTTCCCGGACGTTGGCGTAGGCATCTCCGTGAGTTGCGTTGGCGAGCCGGCGCCCCATTTTCTGCGCGACAAACAGCACGTCGGACAATTCGTCGATGTTTGCCCTCCGCGCCACTTCGCTTGTTTCGTCCAGCATGGCGATTTCCTTTGCCCGTGTATTGCTCCGTTAGTCCAAAAAATTTCGGCGACGCATCGTTCGGCGTCCAGCGAACCCATGCACGGCAGATTGAAGCAAGCGGCCGTTGGCGTCTGTCTGCGAGCGAACAGAGCGGTAAAGGGCCTCTTCCGGCTTTGCCCCTTCGATCGTCGAAAGGCGGTTTGCCAAATGGCGTGTCGCTCAAGTCGCCTGGCCGCGGTAGTCGTTGATCCGACTTTGCGCTTGAAAAAATGGCCGAAACAAAGGAATATGCCGCCCCTTCGGCTGATCCGCGTGACCGTGTCTTGCGGATCTCGCCACCACCCAATTCACCACAGAGCGGCCATGTCCTTCAAAGAATCTTCCTCGCAATTTCAAATGATCGACGTGTCGTTGATCGAAGCAGACCGCGCGCCAGCACGTCAGCACATCGACGAAGCCAGCCTCAAGGGGCTGGCCAATTCCATTCAGCAAAAGGGCCTGATTCACCCGCTGGTGGTGCTTCCCGCCAACGCCGCAGGACGGCATACCCTGATCGTCGGTGAACGCCGCTGGCGGGCCGCTGTGCTGGCCGGGGAGAAAACGGTTCCGGCGCTAATCCGCCAGTGCGAGCCCGGCGAAGCGCTGGAAATCCAGGTCTTTGAAAACCTCGGCCTGGGGATGCGTGCGGCGCTCGAGCCGCGCGACATGGCCAATGCCATTCAGACGATTGCCGATCGCTTTGCAACACGCGACGCCGCCGCCGAGCATTTCGGCCGCAACGCTTCCTGGCTCAACCAGGCGACCGCCGCAGCCAAGCTCTCGGCCGAGGTCACCGCGCTGCTCGATGCGGGGAAAATTTCCAGCGCTGGCGCTGCCGTTCAGTTGGAAAAGCTGGCGCAGAAAAATGAGGTCAAGGCGAAATCGCTGATCGGCCAGATCGAGGAGATGCCGGAAGGGAAAAAGCTGTCGCGGAAAGCCGTCGATAGCGCGCTCTCCGCCGAAGGCGGCCGGCGCAAGAAACAGGAGGAAGCGCCGGCGCCAGCGCCGTCCGCCGCCGTGGCGACGGCGGCCTCGGCGGGCGGCGCCGAGCCGCTGCCGCCCTGGGAGGACGCACCCGCCGCACCGAGCCGGCGCCGCGTCAATCGCCACAAGGTCGAGCGGGTTGCCGAAATTCTCGGCATGGCCGACAGCGACGAGGAAGAGATCCTGGTCCAACTGATCGATGCCTTTCTGGCGCTCAAGGGAGAGGCGACTTCTTCGTTTTGACGAAGCCTTCGGCGTTTTGTTCGCGCCCCTAGCGGGCGGCCAGGCCGCCGCACTGATGGCGTTCCAGACACTGGTCGAGCTGGTTCTTCGGAGTCTTTTGAATCTTGCGCAGAAGCTCGTGCGATACCTCGCGCAGTTTATAGCGGCGGCGCAATTCGTCTTCGAGGTGCGTCAGCAGGCTGGCCGCCATCTGTGCATCGGCCAGGGCGCGGTGGGCGCGACCGGCAACCGGCAGCCTGGCGAAGTCGATCAGGACGCCCAGCTTGTGGCTTGGCGCTTGCGGCAGCAACCGCCGCGCCAGCAGCATCGAGCAGGCAAATTCCTGGTGCCGGCGGCGCTCGATGCGGGCCAGCTCGGCGTCCCAGAATTTGCAGTCGAACGAAGCGTTGTGCGCGACCAGCGGATGGCTGCCGACGAAATCGGCGACCTGCCGCATGACTTCGGCGGCCGGCGGCGCCTGACGAACCATGGCGGTGGAAATTCCGGTGAGCTCTTCGATATACGAGGGAATCGCGACCCCGCAATTCATCAGGCTCTGATAATGGTCGACGACCTTGCCGTCGCGCAGCAGGACGGCGGCAATTTCCGTCGCGCGGTCGCCTTGGGCGGGAGACAAGCCTGTCGTTTCAAAGTCGATTACCGCGACCAGTTCCATACATCCAATCCCTTCGTCTCGAATATTCGGCGGCGATTGTCTCATTTGCCAAGGCTCCGGCGCATCTTCTTTGCTGTCACGCTTGGTTACATACGGGTACGTAACAATGCACAAGAAACAATAGACACCGGCTTCGTCTGTCAATACAGTTCGTCCTGCAATGTGGAATAGTTTTTTATATTACGGAAGGAAAACTATGAACACGATGAACTCGTCGGCCATTACGATCGCGGTTCTTGCCAACCCAAGCACGGGTATTTTGACCCCCGCGCCATTCGGACCCCTGGAAATTTGATTTCCTCCAAGCGGCCGCGATAATCCTCGGTCCCGAGTCGCCAGCCTGATGCGGCGACCCAATTATCCTCTGCTCAAGAATTTGAGCGCCTATCTCGGTGTGACTGTTCCATCGAGATTCAATATAACGACGACATCATCGATCTCTAGCGAGAGTCGGTGTTGTGGAAAGGATTCAACAATGAACGAACTTAATACGAAGACTCATGATTTCGATCATTTGCACGACGTGGCATCGATCGACCTCGGACAGCTACTAACGTCTTCCCTGCCGCGCCTGACGCTGCTTCCGCTGGTCAGGGCAAGGGTCAAGCTGGTCATCGCCAAGCACGTCCAGGCATCGCCCATCGCCAGCTCGACGGGCGATGACATGGCCGCGGCGAAGGTGGTGGACTATCTGCGCGGTGCTTCAGCTATTCCGCTCCAACCTGAGCTATGCACCCTCATGGCGCGGGTTGGTTTCGACAAGGCGCTGTTTACCTACGGCAAGGCTGACGGCATTCCGGTTGGGTACGCGGAAGGGCTATGGCTGCTGAAATTCGTCGAGCTCGCCGAGAAGGACCCGTCAAAGCCTCTGGATGTGTCGTGGTTGCGCTTCCTTGGCGTCGACGCCACCCGGCATTGATCGCGTTGTCGTTGGCTGGTCAAAGGCCGCTGGTGGTTGACGCGGAAGGACTTCTCGGCTCGAATCGAGTCTTTGCCGTGAAATTCATTCGATGACCAGACCGATCAACAAAGACACCACGCTGTGCATTTCGCTGGCGGCGCGGCCGAGCAATTTTGGCACGCGTTTTCATAACTACCTCTACGACGCGCTCGATCTCGACTACGTCTACAAGGCGTTCTCGACCACTGACCTGGCGGCGGCGATCGGCGGCGTGCGGGCACTGGGAATTCGCGGCTGCGCGATCTCGATGCCGTTCAAGGAAGACTGTATTGCGCTGGTCGATGAGCTCGACGCTTCGGCCCTGGCCATCGACTCGGTCAATACCATCGTCAATACCGCGGGACGGCTCAAAGCGTACAACACCGACTACCTGGCGATCGCCAAATTGCTGGCCGAGCATCGGCTTTCGCCCGATTTCGTTTTCGCGCTGCAAGGCAGCGGCGGCATGGCCAAAGCGGTCGCCTGCGCGTTGCGCGACGCCGGTTTCAAGCAGGGCTATATCGTCGCCCGCAACGAGTCCAAGGGCCGGGCGCTGGCCGCGCTCTACGGCTTCGCATGGCGCCCAAGTATGGCCGGCGTTCGCGCCGAACTGCTGATCAACGTCACGCCGATCGGGATGGCTGGCGGCGCCGAGCAGGACGCGCTGTCGTTCAGTGCGGCGGCGATCGCCGACGCCAGCGTGATTTTCGACGTGGTCGCGTTGCCGGCGGTGACGCCCTTGATCCGTGAGGCGCAGGCGTGTGCCAAGGAAGTCATCACCGGCGCCGAAGTCTTTGCCATTCAGGCCGTCGAGCAGTTCGTGCTGTATACCGGGGTACGGCCCGACGACGAGCAATTCCGGCAGGCGGCCAGTTTCGCTCGCGGTTGAGCCGTCGTCAGTTTTTCGCGTCGGGGAAGAACAGCTGTTCGCCGTTGATCTTGTACGCAGCGATCACCTCCTGGCCTTCGCGCGAAGTGATCCAGTCGATGAACTTCATCCCGGACTCTTTCTTGACGTGCGGATGCTTGGCAGGATTGACCAGCATCACGCCGTAGGGATTGAACAGCCGCTTGTCGCCGGCCAGAACGATCTCGATGTCCTGGCGGTTCTTGAACGACAGCCAGGTGCCGCGGTCGGCCAGCGTGTAGCCGCCCATCGCCGCACTCATGTTGAGCGTCGGCCCCATTCCGGCGCCGGCTTCCTTGTAGCCGGCCCAGGCTTTCGGATCGATGCCGGCGTCCTTCCAGAAACGCAGTTCGGCGGCGTGCGTGCCGCTCTTGTCGCTGCGTGAAATGAACGGCGTCGTACCGGCGGCGATGCGCCGGAAGCCTTCGACGACGTCGCTCGTCGCCTTGACCCGCGACGCGTCGGCCTTGGGGCCGACGATGATGAAATCGTTGTACATCACGTCGCGGCGTTCGATGCCAAAGCCCTCGGCGACGAACTTGTCCTCGGCCGGCCGGTCGTGCACCAGCAGCACGTCGGCGTCGCCGCGCCGGCCGGTGTCGAGCGCCTGGCCGGTGCCCAGCGCCACCACCTTGACCTTGATCCCGGTCTTCGCCTCGAAACGCGGCAGGATGAAGCCGAACAGCCCCGACTGGTCGGTCGAGGTCGTCGAGGCGACGACGATAGCTTCGTCGGCGAGCCCGATGCTGCCGAATAGGGTGATGCACAAACCGATGATCAGCTGTCGAAAGCGACTCGCCATGGCAGTTCTCCTTGAATGAAAAGTTTGGCTTCGGCCGTCTGCGGCCGGGCGAAGAAGCGGGACGACGGCGCGCGTTCGATGACGCGTCCGCGGTCGAGAAAAACGACGTCGTCCGAGATACGCATGGCCTGACCCAGGTTATGGGTGGTCATCAGGATGCGCGCGCCGTCGGTACGGATTTCGCGCACGATGGTTTCGACGGCCTCGGTCGCCGAGGGGTCGAGCGCCGCCGTCGGCTCGTCGAGCAACAGCAGTCGCGGACGCATCGCCCAGGCGCGCGCCAGCGCCAGTCGCTGACGTTCGCCGCCCGATAGCCGGCGCGCGCTATCGCCGGCGCGATGCGCGAGGCCGACCCGTTCGAGCGTCTGCATCGCACGCCGCCGAGTCTCCGGGCGTGACAGTCCGAGCGGCGTAAGTCCCAGCCCGGCGTTGTGCAGCACCGAACTGCGCAGCAACACCGGATGCTGGAAGACCATGGCGATTCCGGCGGTCGGCAGGCCGTCGCCATTCCAGGCTATGGCGCCGTCGTCGGGCGCCTGCAGCCCGGCCAGGACGCGCAACAGCACGGTCTTGCCGGCGCCGTTGGGGCCGATGATCACGGTGATTCCTTCGGCATCGATATCCAGGTCGACGCCGCACAGCACAGCGCGGCCGCCGGGGGTGAAGTGGATGTTGGAAAGCCGTATCGGAAACACGAGTCGTCCATCACGTCGAAAAGCGAAAGGCAGAATGGCGGCCTGGCATCGCGACTAGCGCTCAGTGCAGGAAATGCACGGGTCGATGCTGTTGACGATGATCGCGATGTCGGCGATCTTGGCCCCCTTGAGCATGAAACGCAACGCATCCCAGTTCATGAAACTCGGCACCCGCCACTTGACGCGCTCGGGCCGCGGCGAATCGATCGTTCGCACGTAGTAGATCAATTCGCCGCGCGGCGCCTCGCATTTGGCGATGGCTTCGCCCGGCGGGATTGGCGGCCGTTCGCTGGTGCAGCTGATCGGCCCGTCGGGCAGCTGATCGAGGCATTGGCGGATGAGGTCGATGGCGGTAGCGGCTTCGGCCAGGCGGATCATCGCGCGCGACCAGACGTCGCCGTCGGCCAGCGTGTGCACCGGCACCTCGATGCGGTCGTAGGCGGCGTAGGGCGCCTTGCTGCGAACGTCGTAGTCGATGCCGCAGGCGCGCGCCACTGGCCCGACCACCGAGCAGTCGACGGCGTCGCTGCGGGTCAGTACGCCGATGCCGCGCGTGCGGCCGAGGATCGATCCGTTCGTGCGGTAGAGCGCGGTAATCTCGGCGACCGCTGGCGCCAGCCGGTCGAGTTGTGCCTTGAGGTAGGCGGCGCTTTCACTATCGATGTCGTAGCGCACGCCGCCGATGATGTTGGCGCCGATGTCCATGCGATTGCCGAAAACCGTTTCCTTGACGTCCTGCATCATCTCGCGCACTTCCATAACGTGCATGAAGAGCGACTCGAAGCCGACCAGGTGGGCGAGCACGCTGACGTTGAAGAGGTTCGACGCGACGCGTTTGATCTCGTCGGCGATCACGCGCAGGTATTCGGCGCGCGCTGGCACGACGAGGCCGGCGATCTGCTCGATGGCCATGGCGTAGGCCTGTGGGTGGCTGTTCGAACACAGCGAGCAGATGCGTTCGGTGAGTACGATGTTCTGGAAGATGTTGCGCTTGGTCGCGAGATACTCGATGCCGCGATGGACGTGGCCGGCGTGGATGTCGACGTGGGCGACGGTCTCGCCCGAAACGTCGATGCGAAAATACATCGGTTCCTCGAGCGCGACGTGCAGCGGCCCGACCGGAATGGTGAAGTTGCTCATGACTTGCTCCCCGTCTGCGCCATTATTTTCTCCCACAGCCCCTTGGTGGTGGCGCTGTTGGCCAGCGCCGAAAAGGGAATCAGCCGTTCGAGCACGGCGCCGTCGATCGACGGATCGATGAACAGGCGGCGCGGGTCGGGGTGGCCGTGCACGACGACCGAATAGAGCTCCATCAGCTCGCGCTCGGGCCAGTCGGCGCAGCGGAAGAGTGGCGTCAACGAGGCCACCTCGCCGCCGAACGGCACATGCACGATTAGCGTCACGGTGTCGCCGTTGACGTCGAAGTGGTAGTTGATTTCGAAGGTCTTGCCGTCGCTGGCGACGCCGCCGAAGAAGGTCGGCAGCACCGGCTCTTCGCCTTCTTTGGGCGTCGGCGTCGGTGGCGCCTTGGGCTGCAGGATGGTGATCGTCGATAGGCGAGCGCCGAGGTTCTTCATGAAGGTCGCGACGGGCAGCAGGTCTTCCTTGCTGGCCAGCGCGCACCAGGCGCAGCTGACGCCCTTGGTATCGGTCCGGCAGGTGAATTGAATTCCGGCCGGCGCGGTGGTCGCCAGGCAGAGCTCGAGCGTCTCGGGCAGTTTGCTCATGATGTTGCTCCTCGTTCGGCCAGGGCCTTCTTGCGGCAGCCCGGACAGAGATTGCGTTGTTGTTCGATTTCAGCGGCGTTAAATGGTGGCACGACGCCTACCGGGTTGGGCGCGCTCGACAACGTCTTGGCGCCGCAAGCGCTGCAATTGACGTAGGCGATGACCTCGCGGATGGCCATGGTGAATTCGTCCTCGACGGCGTGCGCCAGGTGCCAGTCGGTGGTCTGCTTGATCGCGTCGGTCGGGCAGTAGTGCTCGCACAGGCCGCAGAACACGCAGCTGTTGTGCCACATCATGAAGCGCAGTCCTTCGGGCGTCTTGTCGAAACGGATGGCGCCGGGCGCGCAGACCTGCTCGCAGGCGCGGCAGCCGGTGCACGAGGCGAGCTTGAAGGCGACGCGGCCGCGAAACTTGTCGGGCGTCCACGCCGGGC
>Ga0316604_10000629_pt1 | contig 39750 bp, 35 predicted proteins | sample OWC_soil_day20_C_FD_207650 | JGI IMG/M metagenome (GOLD analysis project Ga0316604, IMG submission 207650) | Wetland soil microbial communities from Old Woman Creek delta, Ohio, United States - OWC_soil_day20_CT | ecosystem: Environmental > Terrestrial > Soil > Wetlands | place: USA: Ohio... | reverse complement strand
ACCAAGGGGATCTGGAATATTGTGAAAAAACACGTCTCGATAAGCGAAATGATGGCCGACGGCTGGAAAGGGGTGCGCAACATATGACGGTGAAGAAACAGGGACCGGAAGAACTCTTAGGCTTAAATAAATTCACCGTAGATGAAGATGAGCCGCATATTGTCATTGACAAGGCCATCTGCGCGACTTGCAGCGCCAAAGCATGTCTGGTGGTTTGTCCGGCGGTACTTTACACCTTAAAGGACGGCGAGATCAACTTTGATTACGCCGGCTGCTTGGAATGCGGAACGTGCCGCGTGATGTGCAAAGACAAAGGGATTACCAAGTGGACGTATCCGCGCGGCAGCTTTGGCGTTGCTTTCCGTTACGGCTGATACGCTAAATCGTCTGCATTTATACTGGATTCATTTGGGAAAAATTAATATTATTGCATATAACCGTGAAAAGGGGGGATAAAATGTTTCATGCTGAGAGATGCGACTATTGCGGGCAATGCTTAGACTATTGTTATTATATGAATTTCGGCCACGAAAGCGGTGGAAAAGCGATTTATCAGTTGGCGGCCGGAGAAGAAGCGGAATGGATTAATAATTGCGTGATCTGCACAGCATGTAATGAATACTGTAGCAAAGGAGCCAGACCTTTTGATCTAATCATCAAGCGATTGGAAGCTAAACGTATTTGGTGGAATGAACAACGTGCCATGTAATATGAAAAGACGGAGGGCATTACCAAATAGACCTATCACGTGCTGCCCTTGGCGTCGCTTTTGGTAGGAATTCCATACCCGGTAATAAAAATTTCTATTTTTTGAAAGAACACCTAGCAATATGGTTTTATGAGATGTTTTCGGGTCGGGGCCGGCAGGCCCCACCTGCGCCGCTCTGCTGTTTGTAATTATTCAAGTATGAAAAAGGAGAATAATTTATGAGCTGCGAATTTATAAAAGTGAAAAATGAGGGTGGAATAATCAATATTACACTCGACAAACCTCCTTTAAATGTCCTGACGATAAAAATGATTAAAGAATTAACACACGCATTCGAATGGGCGCAGCAGGAACCTGGTCATTTAATTTTGTTGGATGCCGCTGGAAAATCGTTCTCGGCAGGGGTGGATATAGGAGAGCATAGGCCAGATAAGGTAACCGAAATGAATGAAAGCTTCAGTCAATTGATCTATACTATGTGTGATGCCGAGAAACCAATTATTTGCGCTGTTGATGGACTTGCTCTAGGTGGTGGTTGCGAGTTGGCGTTATGTGCCGATGTCATAGTCGCGTCAGAACGTGCCGCATTTGGTCAACCTGAAGTGAAAGTCGGATCCCTTGCATATGTGGCTTGTTATATATTGCCGCGCATATTGTCTTGGTCTAAAGCGTTGGAATTACTCTTAAGTGGGGAAAAGATTGGAGCTGCTAGAGCTGAACAGATTGGTTTGGTTAATGCTGTGTTGCCAGCAGATAATTTTGCTGATGGAGTTCAAGATTACTTAAAAAAATTTCTGGACCAAAGTTCATTCATACTAAAAATGATAAAAAAAGCAGCTGTAACTGGCCGGAATAAAGAGCTAGTAGAGGCCTTGAAAGATATTGAACTGATCAATACAGAAGAAATAATGACGTCCCATGATGGAATTGAAGGCCTCAGTGCATTTTTGGAGAAACGTAAGCCTATTTGGCTGGGAAAATAAGTTGTGAATGCTGCTGCTATAGGATTACTGCTGGTTATTATGAATACTGCGGAGGGTAAGATATGGCAACGTAATAGCTGCTATCGGCCGCGAAAGCAGTGGAAAAGCGATTTATCAATTGGCTGCTGGAGAAGAGGTGGAATGGATTAACAATTGCGTGATTTGCACAGCATGTAATGAATACTGCAGCACAGGGGCCAGGCCTTTTGATCTAATCATCAAGCGAATTGAGGCTAGCCGTGTTTGGTGGAATGCGGAACGTGCCATGTAATGTGTAAAGACAGGGGCGCCAAGTGATAGATCCACTTGGCGCCTTTGGCATTGCTTTTCGTACATCAATTTTTTAGAGTAAGTACCGTTTCACCCAGCAGATAAAAACCTAATATGCTACAGTTAGTTTTACGAAACAGTAGGAAAATGGTAAAATAGTAATGTAAAATCTTTGGCAAGGAGCAATCTTTTAATGATTAACAAGATTGACTTCAAAGCAAAAAAACTCACATCCAGAGCCAGACTTTTGCGTATAGTTCATGGGAACGAAAGACAAGGTGGTAAAAATGTCAAAGAAAGTTGCTCTTGAACAAGAAAAATTCATGGAAAAAGTAAGAGATCAATTGCTATACAAAAAGATTATTGAGAGTTCAACCGATGGATTTATTGTTGTTGATAAAGACGGTTATATTATTGATATCAATAAAGCATACTGTGAATTTCTTAGTATAAAAGCAAAAGAGGATGTTCTCGGGAAATATATTCTGGATGTGATAACTAATTCTAAACTCCCGGATTTCTTAAAATCAGAGAAAATAGATGTTGATGTTCTTCATAAATTTGAAATTACGAATGCTGGGGTAAAAGGGCAAACAGTAGCTGTAACCAGAACTGCGGTACAGGATGATGCTGGGAAGGTAATCGCTGCTTTTGGACAGGTGAAATTTGCGAAAGAGACTCAATTGCTGGCCAAAAAGCTGAGGAATGCGGATGATGAATTGAAGTATTATAAGAATGAATTAAAGCGGTTCATCACGAATCAATGGAATATGCACTCAATGATTGGGAAAAGTGAGCGTTTTCTAGCCACCAAGAGTATGGCTGAACGAGCTGCTAATAATGATTTTAGTGTCCTCATTACGGGAGAAACCGGAACAGGAAAAGAGGTATTTGCAACTGCAATCCATAATGCCAGCAACCGTAAGATGAAACCTTTTATTCGTATCAATTGTGCTGCAATCCCTGCTGAATTATTGGAATCAGAACTTTTCGGTTATGAAGAAGGCGCATTTACTGGTGCATCGAAAGGCGGAAAAATTGGCAAATTCGAAATGGCCAATGGTGGAACCATTTTTTTGGACGAAATTGGCGATATGCCAATGAACATGCAGGCAAAACTTTTACGTGCGCTCCAGGAAAAGGAGATTGAAAAAGTTGGTGGCCAAAAAACGATACCAGTTGACGTACGTATCATTGCAGCGACCAATCAAAATTTAGAAGAACAAATAAAACAGAAAAAATTTCGGTCCGACCTTTATTATCGCTTGAATGTCATACAGATAAAAATTCCGTCGCTAAGGGAAAGAAAAGAAGACATTCCGTTATTCATAGACAGCTTTTTACAGGAACTTTATAAACAGTACGGTGTGTATAAGCAAGTCGCTCCGGAAACAGAGAAAATGCTTCAGGAATATTCGTGGCCAGGAAATATTCGCGAGCTAAAAAATACCATTCAACGAGCATATGCTATGGTAGACGGTGAACAGATTTTGAAAAAGCATTTGCCAGCCGGAATTATAAGCAAAATAAAAGTCCATAACGATATTCATCAGTCTAAGTCATTAGACCACATCATGGAAGACGTGGAACGCGCCATAATAAAGGAAGTTTTGGAAAAGAACCAGAATAAATGCTGTGCTGCTGCTGCTGAACTGGGGATTCATCGCAGTGCCCTGTACAAGAAAATTAAAAAATTGGATATTGATATATCGAAAGAAAAATAAAATTCCGTTCTTGTCTCTAAAAAAAGTCATGTCTCAAAACGAAGACATGACTTTTTTCTTTGTAAAAAGGTCATTAAAAATTTTTCCCAAGAATGCACCAATTAAGCTTCCATCTTTTTCATTTTAGACCGGACAATAAGAGTCAACATAATGCCAATGATGCTGAGGCTAGTTGCAATCAGGAAAGCCTGGGTATAGTCCCCTTGGTTGACTTCTTTAAAATAGCTTGCAAGGCGGGGGCCGATATAGGCCGCTGCTCCGAATGCTGTGTTGATCATCCCGTAATTCATTCCCAGGTTTTTTGGTCCAAACATATCCGCTGTAATGGAAGGAAATATACCCATCATTCCGCCATAACAAAGTCCGATCATGGTCAACACAATCATGAATGGCATAAGCTTAGTCACTAACGTCATCGTAAACATCATAATACCTATCAGCGAGAAAATAATCAGGATCGCATTATTGCGGCCAATCTTATCAGAGATGCCACCCCAAAAGATCCTGCCTGTTGCATTGCCCAAAGCCATGAGACTAACGGCCATCGCCGCAGTCCGTGCATCCACCTTGATCACTTCCTGGCCGATGGGCGACGCATGGCCGATCACCATGAGACCGGAAATAGATCCAATATGGAACATCCCCCACAGAACATAAAACAAAGGATCTGTCAGGAGTTCACGCCAATCCTTATTAGGGCTGATTACGACTTTTACTGTCGATATGGCGGGAACCCACCCCGCAGGCCGATAGTCGGATGGCGCTGTTTGAATGAACAGCGCACATGTAGTAATGATCAGCAGATAGACACAACCCAGAATCTTGAAAGTCATCAAGACGCCATAAGCTGCGATCAATGCTGAAGATACAGGAGCTGAAACAACAGCTCCAAACGCGAAGCCTGAAACAACAAAACCAGAGGCAAATCCACGCTTGTCAGGGAAAAATTTCACCGTGTTGGCGATAGTACAGGCGACAATCGTTCCTTGTCCCAGACCGCCGAGAACCCCATAGGTCAAATACAGAAAATTGAGACTGTCCGTAAATCCCGTTCCGATCATACCTGAGCTGAAGAGAACCCCCCCTGTCAAAATGACCTTTTTGGGGCCATGACGATCTTGAATTTTTCCTCCTGTGATCATTGCGATAGGCACTAGCGCGAAAAAAATGGTAAACGCCATGGAAACTTCATGGGTAGACCAGTTGAACATAGCCATGAGAGGTTTTTGATATACACTCCAGGCATAAGAGGAGCCGACACACATATTGATCAAAACGGCCCCTGCAAGAATGAGCCAACGGTTGGGATAATTACCCGACATGCAATCACCTATTCTTATTTTTTTCATCACTAAAAATGGGTTTTGAAAAAAGAGACGCCATTGTATTATCTGGCGTCTCACTCTTGTCTGGAATTGTCTAAGCGTCCCTTAACGTATATCATTCGTTAGTAACATTCTATCATTAAGATTGCCTCATTTCCAGTAAATTGATCAGAACTGTGAGAACAGCTTATTCATTTTAAAATTCCGACCCTTAGAGAAAAAAAGAAGACATCCTATTAATTTGTCTCCAAATAAAAACATGTCTCCGAATGGAGACGTATTTTTATTTATTTGTAAAAGATCCCGACTATGTTGACGAGAAGTGAAGAACTCTAATGGCAAAAAATGAAAAAACCTTTTTAAAATATTGCTAATGTTTCCATATGGAGACAAGCGAATGAATATAATCAATTGACTAGAAAAGAAAAGGCAGGTTTATTGCCTGTTTTCAGAATTGGCATAGAATTTGCACTATTAAAAGAATACTACGAAAAATTGTAATTATGATAGAAAAAGGAGTGATATTCATTGCGAAGCGTATCAGTGATTGGTATTGGTGAAACTAAATTTGGGAAATTGGCAGACAGAAGTCTGAGAAGTTTGCTGCAGGAGGCAGGCGAAAAGGCGATTGCGGACGCCGGGGTTGAGAAGACGATGATCCAAGCTCTGTATATGGCGAATTTTAATGCTCAGTACTTATGCTATCAAGGACATATGGGACCGCTGGCCTCCGAGGTTTTAGGTCTGGGAACCATTCCTACCTTGCGGACCGAGGGAGCCTGCGCATCGGGCAGCCTTGCCTTCCGGCAGGCCATGATTGGCATAGCATCAGGAATGTACGATGTGGTATTGGTCGGCGGCGTGGAAAAAATGACACACCGAAAGACCGAAGAAATTACTACCGGCATTGCCAGTGCGGCAGATGTTGAATTTGAAGCGAATCTGGGGGCGACCTTCCCGTCGCTGTTTGCCATGATAGCCAACCGTTATGCCTATGAATACGGAAACCCTCGGGAAGCCATGACCATGTGCGCAGTGCAAAATCATGAAAATGGCCTGCTCAACCCGGATGCGCAGATGCGCAAGAAAATCACTGCAAAGGATGTAGAGGCAGGATTTCCTATCGCTTATCCGTTAACCGTGTACGATTGTTCATTAGTTACCGATGGCGCGGCGTTTGTTGTCCTGGCGGCTAGCGATATTGCGGAAAAAATCAGCAAAAAACGGGCGATCGAAGTCATTGGTTCAGGGCACGCCGGCGACACCATGACGCTGGCCAGCAAAAAGAGCCTCACCACCCTGGCAGCGACCGTCAATGCGGCAAAGGAAGCGTACGCCATGGCTGGTGTCAAACCCACAGATATTTCCATGGCGGAAGTGCATGACTGTTTCACCATTACGCAAATTCTCAACATTGAAGATCTGGGCTTTGCCGAAAAAGGCAAAGGACCGAAGGCTGTATTAGAAGGGAAGACCGCTTTGACCGGCAGTATTCCCATTAATACCAGCGGCGGCCTCAAAGCCAAAGGGCATCCGATTGGCGCCACGGGGATCAGTCAGATTTATGAAATTGTCACGCAACTTCGTGGAGACGCGGGGGAAAGACAAGTCAAAAATGCCAAAATCGGCTTGACGCATAATTTGGGCGGTTCTGCAGCCACTTGTGTCGTCAACATCTTTCGAGGGAGGTAACAGATAATGAAACGAACCGGTAAAATCTACACCTATACAATCGTCTACAGCACGTCCGAAGACTTCAAAGACAAAACGCCCTATGCCTTGGCGATGGTCGAGGAAAATGGCTGCCGCTCGGTCGGCATACTAGATGGGTATGATGGCAAGAAAACTGTCAAAATCGGTATGGAAGTGGATTTTTCGCGCGAGGATAAAGAAGGGTGTCCGATTTATACATTGGCATAGCAAAAATAATAAAAATTTTAAGGGGGATACGGGGTATGAGGTTGCAAGGAAAAGTCAGTATTATCACCGGATCAGGCAAGAGCATTGGAAAGTGCACAGCTTTGAAATTCGCTTCAGAAGGGGCAAAAGTGGTGGTGTGCGACATTGACGATGTTTCTGTGCAAAGCACTGTTGCGGAAATCACCGCTGCCGGCGGCGAAGCGATCGGTTATAAAGCCGATGTAACAAAAAAAGCAGAAATTGACTCGATGGTAGCTGATGTTGTCGCCAAGTGGGGGCGTGTGGATGTGCTTGTCAACAACGCCGGCATCATCGCGGATGGGCAGCTATACAAAATGACCGAGGAGCAGTTTGACCGGGTTATTAATATTAACCTTAAGGGTACATACAATTGTTCCCGGGCAGTCGTGGATACGATGATTGCACAGAAATCCGGCGTTATTCTCAATGCTTCATCCATTGTCGGCCTTTATGGTAATTTTGGGCAAACTAACTATGCAGCTTCGAAATTCGCTGTTATCGGCATGATGAAGTGCTGGGCTAAAGAACTCGGCCGAAAAGGAATTAGAACGGCTGCTGTGTGCCCAGGTTTCATCGATACCCCGATCCTGGCGCCGATGCCAGAGAAGGTCATTAAAGCGATGGAAGAAAAGGTGCCGCTTGGCAGGTTAGGAAAACCGGAGGAAATCGCGAATGTCTATGCATTCTTGGCTTCCGATGAGGCTAGTTATGTTACCGGAGTTGTGATCGAAGTTGGTGGAGGAGTTGTAATTTAAAAACAGAAGGGGCTGTTGATTCATCAACAGCCCCTTCTAAAAATGAATCAGAAGAGGTGAAAAAATGGGACGCGTACAATTTGTCAGCACAAAGGAAGCGGCTGCATTGATACCGGATGGAGCGAAAATCGGTACGGTTGGCTTCTTGATGATCGGCTGCCCGGAGGAAATCTGGCTTGAAACGGAAAAGAGATTTTTGGAGGTTGGTCATCCTAAAAATATCAGTCTATTTTGGGATTCAGGCCCAGGCGACGGCGGTGATGTTAGGGGTCTGAACCATCTTTGTCATGAGGGGTTGCTGGCAAAAACGGTTGCTGGGCATTATGGATTGATTAAAAAAATTACCTCTATGATATTTGAAAACAAAATCCAGGCCTACAATCTGCCGCAGGGAGTATTGAGCCAGATGTTCCGGGACATGGCAGCCCGCAAGCCTGGTGTTTTAACCCATGTAGGGTTGGGCACATTTGTCGATCCTGATCACGGTGGCGGCAAATTGAATGAAATCACGACCGAAGACATAGTGCAAAAAATGCAAGTGAATGGCAAAGACTATTTGTTTTATCAAGCTCAACCGATTGATGTCGCGGTCATCCGGGGAACCGAAGCCGACGAAAACGGCAACGTCAGCCTGAGGAAAGAATGTCTCACGCTGGAACATTTGTCTTGCGCAATGGCGGCCAGGAATAATGGTGGAAAAGTCATTGTCCAGGTTGAAAAAATAGTAAAGAATGGAACGATACCGCCTAAAGAGGTAGGCATTCCCGGAGTTATGGTCGATGTTGTCGCGATCGTCAGTGACATCAAAAACCATATGCAAACCACCGGAACCCAATTCAATGAAAACTTTATTTCGGCAGCCGGTGTGTTTAAACAGGAAGTCAAAAAGCTGCCGTTGGATGCGCGAAAAGTCATTGCCCGGCGGTCGGCGATGTTGATTGATCCAAGTGCATTTGTTCTGAATTACGGGATCGGTTATCCGGAAGCGGTAGCCGCGATTCTAAGGGAAGAGGGCATTCAAGAACACTTTACGGCCACTGTAGAACCCGGAGTTATTGGTGGAGCAGCCCTTGGCGGTTTGGATTTTGGAGCTTGCATTACACCGGAGGCAATTATCGATGAACCGTATCAATTTGATTTTTACGATGGCGGGGGGATTGACTGCACTTTCCTCGGCATGGCTGAATGTGATGCGGAAGGGAACCTGAATGTCTCCAAATTTGGGCCGAAAATCGCCGGATGCGGCGGGTTTATCGATATTTCCCAAAACGCCAAGGCATGTGTATTTTGCGGGACGTTTACCGCCGGTGGACTGGAAGAAATTGTTGATGATGGGAAACTAAAAATCCTTAAAGAAGGTAAAGTAAAGAAATTTATTAAACAAGTAGAGCAAATTACCTTCAACGGGAAGTTTGAGAGCAAGAAAAACAAGAAAATTACCTTAGTAACTGAAAGAGCTGTGTTCGAGTTGCGGAGGGAAGGACCAACACTGGTGGAAATCGCTCCGGGAGTTGATTTGCAACAAGATATTCTGGATCAAATGGAATTTAAGCCCATCATCGATAAAAATTTAAAGGAAATGGATGCCGCCATTTTTTCACCACAGCTTATGGGGTTAAAAGCAAAGTTTTAGTTTCTATCAAGTAGAGTCTATGGATGTACAGAATTTAAACCAATAAATAATTAACCAGGGAGGAATTGTAATGAACCGGGTATTGGAAGGTGTAAAAGTAGTTGACTTAACTACCTATGCGGCAGCGCCAATGGCAGGAAGAATGTTGGCCGATTTTGGCGCAGAGGTGATCAAAATTGAACCGTTATCAGGAGATCCTTTTCGTAATTTTGGATTAAGCTGCGGCGCTCCCGTTGATGAACTCGAAAATCCCTGCTATCAGCTTGAAAATGCCAACAAACGGGGCATAACGTTAAACCTGAAAAGCGATGAAGGCAAAGAAATATTATTCAAGCTGTTAAAGGATGCCAATATTTTCTTGACCAACACAAGAATGGAAGCTTTAAAGAAAATGCAGCTCAGCTATGAAGATCTGCAACCGATGTTTCCTCATCTGATTTATGGCCATATTTCCGGTTTTGGATTAGAAGGGGCAGAAGCAAGCTTGCCTGGTTACGATCTTACTGCTTTTTGGGCGAGAGGCGGAGCGCTGCTGGACTTGGGGCCCAAAGGAACAGGACCCATTACGACTCCTTATGCGGTAGGGGATCATTCTTCTACTTTGGCGCTGGTATCAGGACTCTTGGGAGCTCTTCACAAGCAGACAAAAACAGGGAAAGGGGAGAAGGTTCTCGTCTCCCTGTTTGGAACAGCGATCTATTTGAATTCACTTATGTCGGTGCCTTGTCAATATGGAGACAGCTTTCCTAAGTCAAGACTCCACCCCCTGACTCCGATTTCGGCGTCATATTGCTGTAAAGACGGCGAATGGATCACATTGACCATTCTGGACTATGCCCGTGACTGGCCAAAATTCTGTGCCGCGATAGGCCGGGAAGATCTTGTCAGCAACGAAAAATATAACAAACCTGAAGCTGGAAAGCAAAACAGTGAAGAATTAGTTCAATTAATTGCCGGGATATTTGAAACACAAGACCGGGAATATTGGATCAAAATGATGACCAAATATGATCTGCCGTTTGGGAAAACGCAGCACATCATAGAGACGATGAAAGATCCTTTGGCATGGGAAAATCAATATCTTGTCAACTTTACTTATGAAAGCGGCAATACAACAGTTATGCCTTGTACGCCGGTTCAGTTCGGAGGGAATAAAGCAGCTCCTTGTGAAAAGGCGCCGCAGTTGGGCGAACATACAAAGGAAGTTTTAGCTGAAATAGGGTACAGCGCAGAGCAAATAAACGAATTGATTGTCCGAAAAATTGTTTCATCTTATAAATAAAGATAACAATTTAGCCGCAAATCATTTTCACGTGGGATTTCATCATTTATTAAAATAAGGAAGGAATACGCATGGAACTGTATAAAGCAATGCAAGAACGCCGCAGCATCCGAAAATTCAAACCAGACCCTGTTGACAGAAAGTTGCTTGAAGAGTTAATACAAAAATCTATGTGGGCGCCATCTGGGACAAATGTCCAACCGTGGAAATTCGTAGTTCTGACGGAAAAGAAAAAGGAAGAGTTCTGGCAACTTTCTAACTTGGTAATTGAGGCCGTTGATGAAACTCTCAAACAACAATTCAGTGATAAAATGAGATTATTCATCCATGGATATTTTCGAGATTTTGGAGGAGCTCCTGCTCTTGTTGTCGTTTTGACCCAGAATAACGAAAATCAAGAGGGTATTCAAGCAAACTATGAATCTGCATCTGCAGCAATGTATAATCTGCTTTTGCTTGCACATGAAGCAGGTTTGGGTACTTGTTGGATGACTGGACACCTTGCAGTTGAAAAGAAAGTATTAGAACTTGTTGGATGTACAGATTATCGACTGGTAGGTGTGACTCCTATTGGTTATCCTGATCAATCACCTCCCGTTCCGCCGCGGAAAGGGGACAAGCTTCTTTGGTTGGATAAATAGACAAATGACGCTGCGCGAGTGGCGTTCTTTTTTATTTTCTTAGTACGAACATTTAAAAATGAAGTAATTGCAAGAATGAATTGATAAACTTCCTCAGACAGTATATAATATATGCATATTAACTAACAATTCTGACTATTATGGCGGTTTTGACGAAAACATCCTTGCTTCCATGAATGACTACTTTGGAGAGAGGTGAAACCATGATCGATGTGAAAAATTTTGTTAAGATGGGGTACAGCGGTACCGTGGAGATGGTTGTTTCAGAAGCGGATACAGCCAGTCATTTTGGGAGCGGACGGTTGGGTGATCTTCTTGCGACGCCATCATTGGTGAAATTGATGATAGAAGCCGCTGTCAAAGCGGTCGACCCGCATTTGCCGGAAGGATTTGTCACCGTCGGAACGGCAATGCATTATACTCATACGGCGCCGACGGTGGTGGGATCGACAGTCAGAGCGACAGCGACGGTCAGTGAAATCATAGGCAGTTACGTCATTTTGAGTATCACTGCTTCCGATAATTTGGGCGTGATTGGCAGCGGAACTCATGAGAGAGCCATCGTAGCCTATGATGAATTGCTGAAAAAGTCGGCAGAGCGGGCAGCGAAGATCATGGCCATCCGACATCTATAGAAGTAATTTTCTGTTAGGATACAAACGGTTCATCCGGACAGTGGACGGATGAACCATTTTTAGTGATGGTATAAGGGCTGTTTGTTGTATTGATTTACCAATAAGTGGTATACTGTAACTATTGTGATTTATGATTACGAAAAAGCAGAAGCAGCATAGTCTTCCATCTGAAGACGGTAAGGAGTGCGCTACATGACAGTAAAGAATTCGATAGAATTATTTGCCTGTATTCATCTGGGGTCGGAACGAATTAGTCTGCAAATTGTTGAATATGCTTCGCTTAATGATTTTAAAATATTGGAGGAAGCCGGCCGAAATGTATTTTTAGGTGAGGAAACTTATAAGACCGGTAAGATCAGTTTTGCGACAATACACGAAGTGTGCGAACTGTTGAAAGGGTATAAACGGATTATGCACGAATATGGAGTTCGCCATCACAGCCTTGTGGCGACTACGGCAATCCGGGAAGCGAAAAACCGGCAGTATATTATCGACCAAATATACGTAAAAACCGGTTTTGTTGCAAAAGTATTGGATATGCCCCAAGAAATTTTTTATAAATACGCCGCGTTGCACAAGGCAGCCCAAGCGGCAGGCTATCTTGATCATAAGGACGCCACGCTGTTTGTGGACACTTCTTCCGGCGGGTTGGGATTTATTCTCTATAAAGAGGGCCGGATTGATTATCAACAGAATATTCATATCGGAGCGATTCGTATAAAAGAAAGCTTTGAACTTTATCAGCGGGATTCCAGCCACTTTCATTCCGCTCTTTCCGAATACATTCACAGCATTGTAATTCCCGTGCGACGGGAGCTGGCGCGGCATAAAATTCGCTTTTTGGTGTTATCCGGTGTAGAGATGAAACTATTTGGCAATATGTTGGGATACCAGCCGGAAGATGCGATGATCCCCCTGCGGCTGGAAGATTTCTCAACATTATATGAGCAAGTGAAAAACTTGAATTTATCGCAAATTATGCAGCGCTTCTCATTGGATGAAGACATGGCGGAAACCGTATTGCCGATTATCGTTCTGTGCAAGCAGATACTGTCCCTGATTGAGGTAGAAAAGGTTATTCTGGTCGCCAACAAATTGATCGAAGGCATTGTTGCAGTTCATATTGCGGAAGAAACCCATGACGATTGGCGGAGTTCCTTGCGTCAGCAGGTTGTTAGTTTTGCCCGAACGTTAGGCAAAAAATATTATGATGATGCAGATCACTCTGCCCAGGTGGAAAAAAACGCATTATTATTATTTGATCGCTTGTTGAAAGTACACGGATTAGGACAGAGGGACAGGCTGCTTTTGCAAGTCGCCTGCATATTGCATGATATCGGCAAGCATATTAATTTGCGTCGGCACTATGCGTATTCGTATGATTTGATCTTGTCATCGGATATTTTGGGGTTTTCTGACAATGAAAAACAAATTATAGCGACAGTGGCCTATTATCATTCGAGATTCAGGCCATCGCTGGAAGATGCGCATTTTGCCGTGTTGTCGGAGGATCAGCGGATTGTTACCGCCAAACTGGCGGCCATCATTCGCATTGCCGATGCGATGGACCGTAGTCATCATCAGAAGGCTGCTGATTGCCAAATTACGTTAAAGGGCAATAAACTGTTGATCCGCGTAAAAAGCGATGAAGACATGTCGCTCGAAGAATGGACGTTTGCAGACAAGGCGGATTTTTTTGAAGAAGTTTTTGGCATATTGCCAATATTACAGATACAGGTCAGGTGATGATATGGGTAAAGTAACAGGAAATTTTTTTAATCGGGAATTAAGTTGGCTGAAATTTAATCAACGGGTTATGGATGAGGCTGCCGATAATAAAAATCCTTTGTTGGAACGGTTAAAATTTGTTGCGATAACGAGTTCTAACTTGGACGAATTCTTTATGGTCCGTGTGGCAGGACTCAAACATCAACTGGAGAACGGCATCAACCATCCGGACATAGCCGGGTTGACTGTAAAAGAACAGCTTCAGGCGATATCGGAAGCTGCACATGAGATGGTAAAAAAACAATATACGTATTATAAAATCATTTTAAAGAAGCTGGCACGGTCTGGAATCCTCTTTCCGGATATTCATGATCTTACGAAAAAAGAAAAGGAGTGGCTGGAAAATTATTTTGTTAACACGGTGTATCCCGTATTAACGCCCATGGCAGTGGATGCCAGCCATCCTTTTCCCTTTGTCGCCAGCCGCAGCCTGAACTTGGCCGTTGCCATTAAACGTGACGGTCAAGAGGTACAGACGGCTATTATTCAAGTTCCTTCCGTGTTGCCTCGCATCATTGAGGTTCCTGGAGCGCGCCAGGAGCGTTGTTTTGTATTTTTGGAGGCAGTTATTGAAGAATATTGCCGATTCTTGTTTGTCGGCTTTTCAGTGAAAAGAGTATTCCCTTTTCGTATTACGCGCAATGCGGATTTATTTTTGGATGAACACGACGCCGATGACCTGTTGGCGGAGGTGCAGAAGTCTTTGCGCCGGCGTAAATATGGACAGGAAGTTCGGCTGGAAATTGCCAAAACGATGAATCCGGTGAGCAAACAATTTGTTTTTGAGGCTTTAAATTTGACAGAACAGGATATCTATGAAGTTTCAGGGCCATTGGATCTCACCTGTTTTATGAAATTCTATGACCTGGAGGGCAAGGACGATTTGCGTTATCCGCCGATAACGCCACAAACGCCGCAAGATCTGCTTGCAACAGGCGGAAAAAATTTATTTGCGGAAATTCGCGAACGGGAAATTTTGCTTCACCATCCTTATGAGACCTTTGAACCGGTGGTTAATTTTGTCCAACAAGCAGCCGTCGACCCCCGTGTTTTGGCGATCAAGCAAACGTTATACAGGGTTAGCGGTCAGTCGCCGATTGTCAAGGCACTAGCCCAGGCAGCGGAAAACGGCAAGCAAGTGACGGTTCTGGTGGAATTAAAAGCCCGTTTTGATGAAGAGAAAAACATTGTGTGGGCCCGTAGCCTGGAAGAAGCGGGCTGTCATGTTATTTACGGGCTGGTTGGTCTTAAAACGCATTCCAAAATTGTTTTGGTTGTGCGTAAAGAAGATGAAGGAATAAAACGGTACGTTCACCTTGCAACCGGAAATTATAATGATGCGACGGCCAAATTTTATACCGATATGGGACTGTTTACGGCGAATGACCAATTTGGAGCGGATGCTTCGGCCTTTTTTAATCTGCTTTCCGGTTATTCTGATCCTCCGGTATGGAATAAAATTGCCGTTGCTCCTTTGGGATTGCGTGAAAAATTCAATGAACTGATTGACCGTGAAATCCAACATGTGGTGGCAGGCGGGCAAGGACGAATTATTGCCAAAATGAATTCACTAGTGGATAAAAAAATTATTTTGCGATTGTATGAGGCTGCAAGTATTGGTGTGAAAATTGATTTGATTGTCCGCGGAATTTGCGTTCTGAAGCCAGGGATCCCCGGTGTCAGTGAAAATATCACCGTGCGCAGTATTGTTGGGCGGTTTTTAGAACACAGCCGAATATTTTATTTTGGCAACGGCACAGATGAGAAAGTCTATTTGTCCAGTGCGGACTGGATGTTTCGTAATCTGGAGGAACGCGTAGAGATTCTTTTCCCGGTTGAAGGCGCAGCGCATGTTGAACGGGTTAAGGCTTATTTGCAATTGATGCTGCAAGACAATTGCAAGGCGCATGTTTTGAAAAATGACGGCAATTACAAACCGGTTGTTTGCCGGGGAAGTGTGATTAACAGCCAGGAAATATTGCTTAAACAGGCGAAAGAAATGGCTGAAAGTCTGACTCCGGCAACGAAACAAAAAATTCAGCCTTGCTTTGCCAAAGATGGAATTTGTTAGTGAGTGAATATGGGTTATGGTTTTAGTGAAATCAATAGAATGGGTGGCAGTCGCAACTGCCACCCATTCCTTGGAGAACGGATTATTTTACTACGAGAACCGGGACATCGGAATACGTAACCAACTTATGGGCTATGCTGCCGAGGAGCGCTCTGGCAAGGCCGCCCAAACCGCGGGTGCCGCAAACGATTAGATCAGCGGAAATTTCGTGGGCATAACGGACGACTTCAACATCGGCGACCCCTTTTCGAACCAGAGTAATAATCGGCAGACCGTCTTTCTTGTATTTTTCTCGTATTTCAGCCAGCTTTTGGTCGGCTTTTTCGCGGTAAATTTCTTCGAGCGGCACGTAGGCTCCGCCTTCAAGGGCAAAATAATCATAAAGTTCGAGGACGAATAGCACATAGACTGTGCCATCAATCTGGCGAGCCATGACGCACGCCCAATCTAGGGCCTTATCGCTGTCAGCGGATCCATCGTATGCGACGAGCAATCTTCTCACGGACATTGTTATCGCCTCCCCAAAAAAATTGAAATTTTGCAATGGTTCATACCGGATTTTGTCATAATCGCTACTTTCATTATACGATAAATTTTTTTGGAAATAAAGGGAATTATCAAAATAGTTGGATAATTTATGATAAATTATCTTGTTTGGAAAATGAAGGGTGATGGAGATGCAACGCTGGATTATTCATATTGACATGGACGCTTATTTTGCTGCGGTTGAACAGCGGGATCATCCGGAAATCCGGGGAAAGCCAGTGATTATTGGGGGCTTGAGCGGTCGAGGGGTAGTCTCAACGGCATCGTACGAGGCGCGCCGCTTTGGCGTGCATTCAGCAATGCCGATGACCGAAGCGCAGCGAAGGTGTCCAAATGGGATCTATTTACCGGGCGATCACCGAAAGTATGCGCGGATTTCCATGCAGATCATGAAGATTTTGGAAAATTTTTCTCCTTTGGTGGAACCATTATCATTGGATGAGGCTTTTCTGGATGTAAGCGGCATGGATTGGCTGTATCATGATCCGGTTGACATCGCCAAAAAAATTCAAGAACGGATCTATCAGGACTTGCAGCTTACCGCATCCGCTGGAGTTGCCCCAAACAAGTTTTTGGCTAAAATGGCATCGGAAATGAAAAAACCGAATGGATTGACTGTCATCCGACCGGGTGAAGAAGCCGCGGCGATAGCCAATTTGCCTATTCGGCGTTTATGGGGCGTGGGGGAAACAACTGCAGGCGTATTAAGCAAAGCGGGTATTGAAACGATCGGACAGCTGGCCAAGGCAGATCCCGTTTTTCTGGAAAAGCAATTGGGCAAACTGGCCTATGAGATTTGCGAGTTGGCGAAAGGAAAAGATGATCGGGAGGTCATTTCTGCTCATGCTCCTAAGTCGATTGGCAAAGAAACAACCTTTGCAACAAATTTGAAATCAAAGACGGATATCTTGGACCAATTACTGATTTTGTCGGAAAAAGTGGGCTGGCGATTGAGAAAGAACGGATATGTAGGCCGCACGGTTACGGTGAAGCTTCGTTTCGCGTCTTTCCGTACATTGAACCGCAGCCATACTTTCGCAGAACCGATTTGCTTGGATGAAGCGATTTATGCTGCGGCCGGTATGCTGGCGGCTAAAATGACGCTTAATGAAGGCGTACGTTTATTGGGCGTCAGTATTTCCAATCTGGAGCCGGGGGGGAAACAGATTTCACTTTTTCCGGATGAGACGGAAATTAAGAAAAAATTGGTTTGTCAAACCGTGGATAAACTGAAAAATAAATATGGTGAAACGGTGCTTATGCGCGGCCGCGTGGACGAAGAAAAAAGCAAAACAAAAATGCCATGACTCCGAAAATTTCGGCCTCATGGCATTTTTGTTCATTATAGAGAATGTTGGCGGATCGTGATATCGAGTTCGGCATTAAATTCTTTTTTTAGCCATTTGGCATGCTTTTGCAAGGCGGCACACTCGATCGTAATGTTTTCGGCAGAGGTGAGGGTGAGATAGGCTCTGCCTGGGAAGACCGATGCCTGTACTTTCTTGATTAATTGCATCTCGGTAGCGTCCATCGTTTCGGCCATGGCCAGCAGTAAAGCCATTTTGCGGGCTTTTAGCCAATCGGCCTCGTCCAGAAATTCGTTATAAATGCGATTTCGAACGTATTTTGCCGATAATCCGTTATGCCAGCTGGCGATTAGGGCGGTCAGGATTTGTTCGCGGTGAGTTAAACCAAATAACCGGGCATTTTCGATCAAATAAGCGCTGTGGCGGGGGTGGTCATAGTAGTTAATTGTGATCCCGATATCATGCAAATGGGCAGCAACAGACAACAAAATTCTATCTCGCGGCTCCAGGTGATGAAATAGCTGCCAACCATCAAATAGCGCTTCAGCCATACTTGCTACATGAAGAGAATGTTCAAGTTGAATGTTGTAAAAAAGCAAAATATTGCGAGTGCTTTGCTCCAAGATGTCAGGAACGGTGTCGGGCAAATTTCTGGTTTTGAGATAGTGTTGAAGAAATAGGCCTTCGCGTACGCCGCAGCCGCTGGCGATAAATTGGTCGCTGCGTGTTGCTTCAAACAAGCATTTTATGACGGTTGCTCCAGCCAATATTATATCTGCGCGTTCACTGCTGAGACCGGGAATTTTTTTTCGGTTGTTTGCATTCGATTTTAGCAATGTTTTCCAAATTTCATTAAAAGCAATCACACCCATGCGATAATTATGTATCTTGGGCGTGGGATAATTTTTACGTCGTTGGTCTACTTTGCAGAGGTTGCGGGCAGTGCCGCCGATGCCAATTAAGGGCAGAGAAATGTTTTTTAACCACGGCAATTTGAGCAATCGCTGTGAGATATAGTCACGCAATTCTTCATATTGCGAGTCGCTGATCGTATCTTGTGTATGAAAGCGTTCTGTCAGGGTTACGGCCCCAAACGGCAAACTAATGGCATGCTGGGGTTTACGGTCTTTGATTAATGTCAGTTCCATACTGCCGCCGCCTAAGTCGAACAGCAGGGCATCGGAAACATCAATCGTATTGATTACGCCGTTATATCCAAGGTACGCTTCTTCAGCGCCGGTAATCACTCGCAACGGGATTTCGGTCTGTTGCCGGACTAACTCGATGAAGGCAGCGCCATTGCGGGCATTTCGTACAGCGGCAGTAGCCACCGCAAGGATTTGGTCGACTTGGAATAATTGGCACATATGCGCAAAAGCGTGCAGTACGGAAAGCGTGCGATCAATGGCTTCGGGCTGCAGCGAGCTGTGCTCATCAAGCCCTTGACCGAGACGGACGGACTCTTTTTGGTGATAAACAAGATTATAGGCGCCGCTTTTATATACGTGCATTACAATTAAGCGAGCCGAATTGGATCCAAGATCAATAACGGCAATTCGTTCCGTCACGATGTCACCATCCCAATAATTTAATCATTTAATGATAATACCATCATACAATATTCATGCAGAGGGCGCAAATTTTATCTTTTAGCGCAAGTTGACGGATGACTTTTTTTGTAAATCAGATATAATAGAAGTGAGCCTTGGGTTCGTAAGAGAGAATAACCAAGTTCCTGCAGGCTGTTAAAGAAGATGAAAATAACTATGAATAGCTTATTGAAGGAGGAAGGAAATACCAGATGGAAAATCTATTTCGCGTTGGTATTCATTACTTAAATGACTACGGGTACATTGAATATGACCCAAACACAAAAAAAGCTTTCGTAAAGTTAGCGGACAATACTAAAAGACAGGAAGTCGAAACTTATTTATCAACAGAACATGTTTTTCGAGTCGCGCACAAAACATTGCTTGATTTTGAAGAATTGAAGACAGTTCCGACAGAGAGCCTGGAAAATTTCAAACTATGTCTGACCCGATTATGGGAAGCAACTGATGTTTTAGTGGATTGGAGCCGGCCAATATTGTCGGAGAATGAATAATTTTTTCGAATCCACAAAGTTGTCCCCAAAGTTATCCACAAAACGGCTACAAATGTGGATAACTTTGGGGATTTTATGTGGGGAAAAGAAAAATAACCCACTATTTTGGCGACAAATCAGTTCGTTTATCATTGTGGATAAAGTTTTCGAATGTTATTAACAAGGAAAAAATAAGGGGCGAAGTGTCGATGGTCACTTATGCGCAGGGTTCTGATACAGTCATTTTTATTCTACACGAAATTTATGGAGTGAATAAACACATTATTCGTGTCTGCGAAAAATGTGCTGAATATGGAATTGATGTCATTGCCCCCAACTTGCTTAAGGGTCACGAACCATTTGGCTATGAACAGGAAATAATGGCGTACAATTATTTTATGAGTAATGTCGGTTTTGCCAACTCGGTCAATCAAGTGAAAGAGGTTCTGCGGCAGGCACGAAGGAAGTATAAAAAGGTTTATTTGTTGGGTTATAGTGTAGGAGCCACAATCACCTGGCTGTGCACTGAAACAGGCTTGTGCGATTTAGGGATCGGGTTCTATGGTTCAAGAATACGCGATTATCTTGCAGTAGAACCGAAATGTCCGGTGTTATTGTTTTTCCCTGCGGAAGAAAAGACATTTGATGTCAACAGTTTGATTTTGCAGTTAAGAGACCTTGATCAAATCCAGGTGGAAAAACTGTGTGGTCAGCATGGTTTTGCGGACCAATTTTCGCAAAATTATCATCAGAAAGCGTCAATGCAAGCGTGTAAAGAAATAATGAAATTTGTGAAAAGGTACAAATGAAACTCAATGAAATCAATGGTCTTTGACAATAAACCACTGATTTGTTATAATTCTTTAGGTAAGTGAATAGAATGCGCCCGTAGCTCAGGTGGATAGAGCAGCGGTTTCCTAAACCGTTTGCCGGTGGTTCGAGTCCTCCCGGGCGCACCATACGATTTTCAAGGCTTCAAGGAATTTCCTTGGGGTCTTTATTGTATTTCTATGGTGATTCCCGCTTGATATATGGCGTATAATTATTTAATGGAGATGTGTTAGAATAATGTAAGCAGAAAAGCATTGGGGGGAGAAATTCAATGACAGTAGATTTACACATACACACAGTGGCAAGCGGTGATGGAGAATTTTCTCCACAAGAAATTATTCAATTTGCCAAAGCAAATCAGCTTCAGGCTATTGCTATTACTGACCATGATTCAATTAATAGTGTTGAAGCAGCTCTTTACTGGGGCAAAAAACATGGAATCGAAGTCATACCTGGCTGTGAATTTTCTTCCATATATAAAGAAAAATGGCTGCATGTTCTGGGATATTTCATTGATTATAATCATCCTGACATAAAACAATGGTGTGATAAGATTGAAAAAGTTCGCAAGGAAAATGTTGACGCACAAATTGTTAAATTACGTGAGGCGGGGTTCTATTTAGATAAAGATAAAGTGATCGAAAATGGCTCCCAACCCATGCCGATTTCTTATAGTAGAGCTATTTTTTCAGATCACCGTAATAATAATAACCAGATGGTAAATCAATACAGATCACAAGAAAATTACCAACTCAGATTTTGCCTGGATTGGATCGTTACTGGCCAGCCGTACAATGCTCCTCAATATATCCCTGCGGTGAAAGATGTTATTTGTCTTATCATCCGAAGTGCTGGCGTTCCTGTTTTGGCTCATCCGGCTGCTACTCTCAGTATCGATGATGATCCGTTGCTCAAAGATCTTTTAGAGATGGGGCTTATGGGTATTGAGGCTTTCACAACTTGGCACACGAAAGAGCAGGAGGATCATTATTATCAGTTTTGCCAGGAAAATGGAGTTCTTGCTACCTGCGGCAGTGACTTTCACGGAAAAAGTAAACCGCATATTCATATTGGACAGGTAAAAAACAACGGTTATAAGGTGGTTGAACGCTTAACAAATTTGAGCCACATGCATAAACGTTCGGACGCTTTAGCTTGAACATGTGAGTTATGCGAATGGTAAGTGGGTTTGTTTAATGGGACAGAACAAGGGATGATCATACGACGGTATCATTTGAATAACAGATGTTTTCAGTAAAGTTTCATTTGAAGCATATATATTTTCGAATATAAAGAAAATTAAATTATTTCCTATAGACAATGAACAGTTTTAGTAGTATAATTATGCTTACTCGGAAGTTTCTCCTGATAGATCCGAAACTCATTTACAACTACATACTGGGCAAACCCGCCGAAAGACGGGGACGCAAAACCATGGGTCTAAATGCATTTCTATGCAATGATTGCCAGGTTGCGATTTAATGAGAATGTAGATAGACCGGATATATGTCTGGTCTATTATTTTTTTCAAGAATTATGACTGGATTAAATAAAGTGCAAAAATAAAAAAGTTTATAACGTGAAATGAGGTGACTGGTATGTTTCGAGGCCAAATGGATGTTGTCCGTTCCAAAGTAACAAATTCAATTGATGAACAGATCGAAAAAATCTTGCTGCCACTGCTGCATGCACCTGATTTATTGAAGAATGAACGGATGGATCAGCAGCAGCGCAATTTGTGCAGCGAGGCTATCGGTCAGTGGGAGACGATATTACGCAGTGAACGATATAAAGTAGATCGGTTGGAAGCGTCATTTGTTGTTGTTGGCACAATGAAGGCAGGCAAGTCAACGACGATCAATGCGATTATCGGCGCAGAAGTTTTGCCGAACCGCAATCAACCCATGACGACTTTGCCGACTGTCATTCGGCATTGCCCGGGAAAGAAGGAACCGGAATTATTATTCCCTGATCCTCGTCCCATGAATGAGTTGATAGAACAACTATGTCATATCCTTCAGGAAATAGAGTCGAGGGGGGATTTGAGTCAACTGGCCTTTTGCGCTACGGACGACGGCAAAGCACTGGTGCAGAGAATTAAGGCTGGATCCTTTGGAGCGATCTGTGGACGCTATAAGGGACAAAGAGAAATTTTCGACTGCTTAAAAAACATCAATGATATTTGGCGATTATGCAGCAGTGAAGGGATAGGCCTTGATATTGACAACTGCTTGAGCCAATACGACGATATTCAAAAGTTTCCTGCGATTGAAATTGAGTTTGCTCATTTAGGCGACCAAGACTACGGCTTTGGGAATGGGAAAATATCTTTTATCGATACACCGGGCCCCAATGAAGCAGGGCAAGTCTTTTTGAAAAAAATTATGCGTGAACAACTGGAGAAAGCTTCAGCAGTACTCGCAGTGCTGGATTATACGCAATTGAATGGAGAAGCTGATGCGGATATCCGTCAATCCTTGAATGAGGCAGCTGATGTGACGGGTGATCGTCTATTCGTTGTTGTCAATAAATTTGATCAAAAAGATCGGCATGGCATGGATGCGGAGACGTTGCGCGCTTATGTCGCGAGACAGTTATTTGACGGCCGATTAGATCCGTCTCACGTATACCCGGTTTCCAGTCGTTATGGCTATTTGGCTGCTCTTGCGCTGCGAGAGTTGAAACAATTTCAACGACTGCCGGAATATCAATTTAATCCGTGGGTAGAAGATTTCAGCGCATTGACATTAGGAACATGTTGGGAAGAGGAAGACGTTGATCCAACGGAGCTAACAACTCGGGCCTTAAAGCTGTGGCGAAATAGCCGGTTTGATGTATTATTGGAAGAAGTAGTGAAAGATAGTTACGCGAATTCCGCTAGCATGAGCTTGCGTGCGGCCTTGACTAAGATGTTGGAGTACAATAAACGCATCATTGAAAGCTTGCAGCTAAGGCAAAACGCACTTCATGGAGATGTGTTGACGATTGAAGATAATATTAAGGCATTAAATGAAAAGATCATACTGGTTGAGACCTCTAGAGACGAAGTCCGACGGCTTATTGACGAAAGCATTGAAACATTGGAAAAGAAAATTTTTCAGCTGTTTGACAAGGTGGATAAAATTGTAACGGACGAAATTCAGCTTGTTTTTGATCGGGAAAATTGGCTGGATAGGCGACTGGGACCGTATAATAAGAGTATCCGGCATAATCACCGCGAACACTATGACTTTTCCTCAGAAGAAGAAGCGAACCAGTTTATCGACAAACTGATCGCCGCTGGGGCGGAAACAATTGAGCCGCAGCTCAAAGAAATACAAGGGATCATTGAAGCGGCGGTGGATGGATCGATAACGGAAGTATGGATGGGCATTAACGGCTGTATTGATAAAGCTTTGAAAGCAGCGGAGAAAAGATTGAATGAAGCGTTCTCTGTGACAATGGATTTCCCCAAACCCAGTGTACAAGCCATCGAAGTTGATTTCAACAGTTTGTATCAATCTTCCATCAGAGAACATAAAACCACCTTAGTGAAAACCAAGTATGAAAGAAAATGGTATACTTTGTGGTGTCATAAGCATGAGATTGTGTACTGCTGTCAGGAATGTGCATATCGTGTCTGTACGCAGGATTTGGTAGAAAAATTACAACGCGAAATAAAAAAAGATTTGTATGCGTTATTAGTGACCGTAGAGAGATATATGCAAAACGAGTTCAAATCAGCTATCAATCAATATTTTGGTGAGAACATCGATTACTTAAAACGGTTTAACGGTGATCTGGCCGATGCCAAACATGATAAAAAGCTGCAAAGTGAACAGTTGGAAACCTTGTTGGTTACAATTGATGAAATTTTGGCCAAGGCGAAGGAGCAACAAGGGAAATTGCGCTCTGTAGAGGCCATTCTTCCAAGTCCAATATCCAATCGGCGTGTTGGTTGAATTTACAAAAACGCAACAGGCTTCAAGAGTACAATACTCTTGAAGCCTGTTGCGTTCTACATTATAACCATATTGCACTTGATTAGGCACATCGTGTTTTCGTTATTCCATGTTTAGACGATCCGGATTCAAATGGTAAAACTGCGCATGGTCAGCATGACAATCATCCCGCCTCCCATAGTAACAATCGGTGATTGGCGTAGATATGCCAAGAATGCGGCTGCCATCCCCGCCAGCAGGTAAGGATTGTCAATCGCGAAAGAGACGATCCCCTGCGGCGCAAAAATTGCCGGAGCAATCAGCGCAGTAAGCATGGCAGTCGGCACATGTTTTAAAAGACGCTGGAACCATGGAGGAATACTTGTATTGCCCAGCAGCGCCTGGCTTGAGAAACGGGTGGCGAATGTGGCTGCTGCCATGACCAGAATTGTGAGCATCACTTCAATCCGCATTTGTTTCCCGCCTTTCCATAAGCCCGCCAGCGGCAACTCCGCTCAAGCAAGCAATAATGATATACCATTTGCCAGGAATAGCTACGGCTGCCCATAAGCTCACGCCAGCGGCTACGAGACACACCATCAGACTGACTTTGTCAGTCAATCTCGGAACCAGCAATGCCAAGAAAGTTGCCGGCATGGCAAAATCAAGTCCCCAGGAAAGAGGATCGCTGATATGGCTTCCCAACAGAATTCCTCCGGCGGTTGACAGCGTCCAAGTACAGTAGCCCGCTGTATTGCTCCCTAACTGATAAGCAGGGCTGTAACCCTTTTGTTGTATGCGCCGGATGGTGATCGCATAGGTTTCGTCGGCCATGCCGAAAGATAACAATGCTTTGAGCGGCATCGAAAGTCCGGTCATGTGAGGAGCTAATGACGCTCCCATCAATAGATGCCGTAGATTGATCAGCAGTGCCGTAAGGCTAATCATTGCCAATCCGGCGCTCTCTGCAAACATCGGCAAGCAGACGAATTGCGCAGCTCCGGCAAATACCAACAAGGACATCGCCAGCGTTTCGCCGGCAGTCAATCCGTTGGATTGAGCTACGATGCCGTAAGCCAGACCAAAGGGGAATACGCCGAACATAATTGGTATTGTATCAATCATTCCTTCGCGAAACTGACGTATGTTCATTTTACTGTCTCCTTCCGCAGCTATCGCCGCTGAATAGTTGCATGTTTACAGTTTTTTATATTATAATAAATTGCATGAATATAAATGTAAATATCCAATATTATTTTAAAAGAATACCAATCGCTGTTGAGTGGGAGAGATTAGAAAAGTGGACATAGCCAAAGTGATAAATGGCATTCGTGTAGATCCGGCTTCCACAGCGCCGATGTATTTGCAAATCGCCAATAGTTTTATGACAAAAATTCAAGGGAACCTGTTGCCGGCGGGAACGAAACTGCCGCCCGAACGCGAGCTTGCCGATTTGCTTTCGGTCAGCCGAACCACGATTATCAATGCGTATCGCCTGTTGGAAGAGCGGGGGCTGATTGCAACACGGATTGGCAGTGGAACCTATGTGGCCGAAATGCCTGCCGCCGATCCGCAGACTCCGGCTATGCCTTGGGAACAGCTGTTTACGCCGCGGTACAAATCGCCATTATCTTCATTGCTGCGAAATCTTGTTGCAGCGCCTACCGCGAATAAAAACATTTCCTTTGCGGCGGGAATGCCGGATCCGCTGCTTTATCCGCTCAACGTGATTCAAGAGGCTCTTGTGGGAGAACGAAGTTCCATGGAGTGCGCTGAGTTCGGATACATTGCAACCGATGGTTATTTGCCGCTAAAACAGTCTTTGACCGCGTGGCAAAGCCGTCACGGTATTGATACTTCCGCAGAGAAAACATTGATTGTATCCGGCTCTCAGCAGGGTCTATATCTCATTATCAAAGCGTTTGTGGAACCGCGGGATTATGTTATTGTGGAGTCTCCTACCTATTTGGGGGCGATCCAGATTTTTGAAGCTTCCGGCGCCCGTATTTTGTGTTTGCCGCAATCTGCATCATTGGACTTGGAATTGCTGGAAGACTATTTAATCCGTTATCGGCCGAAATTATTCTACACGATTCCCACGTTTCAAAATCCGACGGGGCGGATCATGTCTTTGCGTGACCGGCAGGAACTGATCCGACTGGGAGCCCGCTACCGGCTTGCGATTGTGGAAGATGACCCTTATGGACAGCTTTATTATGGGCAACAGCCTCCGCCTTCCTTAAAGAGCCTTGATACGTATGGTGGAGTGATCTATTTGGGGACCTTTTCTAAAATTCTGTTTCCTGCCTTGCGGATTGGTTGGGTAAATGCAGAAACGGCGGTAGTCAACCGCTTGTCTGAACAAAAACAATTCATCGACCTTCACAGCAATAATCTTTCCCAAAAAATTATTCACCTCTGTTTGACAGAGGATTATCTTGAAGCCCATCTGAAAACGGTTCGCAGAGTATACAGAAAACGGCGGGATACGGCCGCAAGCGCGCTGCGTCGTTATTGCGGCGGCCATTTAGATTTTGAATTACCGGAAGGCGGTTTCTATTTATGGTGCGATGTGCGCCCGCCTGTTTCGCCGGATGAACTTTTGCGGTGCGCTGCGGCAGAAGGGGTTACGTTTGTTCCCGGGCAGGCATTCTATGTCAATGGAGCAGAAAGCCATCAAATTCGACTTTGTTTTGTAACCCATGACGATACGCTGTTGAGTGAGGGAATCCGACGATTAGGCAAGATTTTTGCTTCGGGTGCCGCTCAACGCGATGATCAGTCGAAAATGGCAAGAAAACCAATCATATGAAACGGTGAAGAGTAGGAGGAAATCCATTGGGAGAGAATGGAGCGCAGGCATTTCTGCATGGATTTATTTTGGCGATTGGGTTGATATTGCCGTTGGGCGTACAAAATTTATTTGTCTTTACCCAAGGCGCGCTACAACCCAAATTGTTCGATGCGTTTCCTGTAGTTATTGCGGCTGCTGTTTGTGATACGCTGCTTATTTTGTTAAGCGTTCAAGGCGTATCTCTGCTGCTGATGAACTTCGGGTTCTTTAAAATGATTTTAATTGGCAGCGGCGTTGTGTTTTTGTGTTATATGGGCTGGCTGACTTGGCACAACACGTCCGAACAAGGCAGTGATGAAGACGCGAAAACTTTTTCGCTGAAACAGCAGATTGTTTTTGCTGTCACGGTATCCTTGCTGAACCCGCATGCTGTTCTGGATACTGTCGGTGTTATTGGTACCAGTTCTGTGAGTTATGCAGGGGCGGACAAACTGTTCTTTACCGCAGCCTGCATTGCTGTATCCTGGATTTGGTTTTTCTCCCTGGCGGCTCTTGGACGAACAATGGGCAGTCGGGACTGGTACTCTCGAAGCTTTGCAGCGATCAATAGAGTTTCGGCAGTCTTTATGTGGGGATCAGCTTCTTACATGCTGTACTCTGCTGTTTGATGCGTTAAGAACAATGAAGCAGCAAAAAACTTATATTCTGCTGCTTGACTTTTGAAAAAGAATAATTCACAATTAAATTTAGTTTGGCGATAGAAATGTGAAATTTTTAGAAAAATAGGAGCGTGTTTATGCGATATACAGTCGATGCATCCATCTTTGATCTTCATCCGAATGTTAAGTTCGGCATATTAATAGGTAGAAACATCAAAAATTCAGAGACCACCGCAAAAGACGAAGAACGGTTGAGAAACGCGGAGGAGAGGATGCGTGAAAGCTTCCAGGCCAGTCAGGTGCGAGAACTGCCGAACGTATCCTTGTATAGGGATATTATGACGAAAGCTGGCGTCAATCCGAATAAATTTCCTCCTTCAGTGGAAGCGATGTTTAAAAGGATCCTGAAAGGCGGAAACCTGCCGGTTATCAATGCCTTGGTTGACTTGTGCAATGCGGTGTCGATAGAGCAAGTCATATCATTGGGGGCGCATGATTTAAAGGATATTCATGAAGATCTTGCGGTTCGTTTTAGCAAAAACGGGGATTTATTTCTTCCTTTTGGCGCAGAAGAGTATGAAATCGTTGAAGAGGGAGAACTGGTTTTTACAAGCGGGAACAAAGTGCAAACCAGAAAATGGGTTTGGCGACAAAGCGAACTAGGCAAAACGACAACGGATAGTCAAGATATTTTCTTCCAGCTGGTTGGGTTTGACGACGGGCAGGAAGGTTCGCTTAACAAGGCTATGGCTGATATTGAAAAATTAGTTGTAGAAAGATTTCAAGGCACATGTGCAACATACATCGTGGATGTAAATAACACTTACATTGATTTTTGAGGAACCGAATCGGTAAGCTCCAAGAGTAGTTATCTCTTGGAGCTTGCTGCTTTTTTGCAGTTTTGTCATTCTCCCTGACGGAAAAGAAATTGTATGTTATCATAATATAAGTGCAAGAAAACGGCATGCAAAAGTAGGGATGGTCACTTGGAACTTACGGATATACATTTAACCAGTTTGTTTATTACGATAATCGTCGTAGTTGGTAGCGGAATCTATTCGGCACGAAGTGTCAAATCGGCGGAAGGATATAGTTTGGGAGGACGGTCAATGGGCGCGCCGCTCATTGCGGGAAGTATTGCCGGTACGGTTATTGGCGGAGGCGCCACTGTCGGTACGGCGCAAATGGCATATTCGCTCGGACTATCTGCCTGGTGGTTTACCTTGGGATCGGGAATCGGCTTTATTATCATGGGTTTGTTTTACGCGCGTACTTTGCGCAGTACTGGATTGGAAACGATTCCTCAGTATCTTGTTCTTAATTATGGAAAAATGTCGGGCCCGCTAGCGAGTGTGATTGCTTCCATTGGTATTTTATTTAGCGCCGTGGCGAGCTGTTTGCCCGGGATACAGATTATTGCAGCCATTTTTCATATCTCGCATTGGCCGGCGGCAATCATACTCATTATCCTTGTTGCAGCCTATGTTTTTTTTGGCGGCATGAAAGGCGCCGGCGTATCCGGCATGATGAAACTGATTATTATTTGGATTACCTTGTTTGCGGCAGGAGGAACTGCTTCGATTGCTTTATATGGCATGCCGGAAGTGGAAATGATTTTTCCTTCTTTTCCCTGGTTCAGTCTTTTTGGCAATGGGGTTTGGACAAGCATTGGAAACCTGCTTTCTCTGATTGTCGGCATTCTTTGCACGCAAACGTATGTGCAGGCTATTTTTTCCGCCTCTGATTCGCGTACGGCAGCTGTCGGTGCGTTTGCGGCCGCATTGGTTGTCATTCCGGTTGGTCTGCCGTCGATAGCAATTGCCATGTTTATGCATGTCGCCCACCCGGATAGTTTGCCTATATTGGTTTTGCCAATCTACCTGCTGCAATATCAGCCGGCTTGGCTGGGGGGGATTGGCCTGGCGGGGATCTTGTTATCTCTAATCGGGTCGATTGCCGGACTGGCGCTGGGAATAGGGACAATGGTTTCAAAGGATCTTTGTTACGAATTGCTGCATGTTCGAACCGGGAGAACGGTGTTATGGATGAACCGTATTACCGTGTTGCTGGTAATATGTATTGCATCCTTGATCTCCATGTTTAACTTGAAATCGCAAGTACTGGTTTGGAACTACCTGTCGATGGCCTTGCGCGGCGCCGGAGTTTTTTTGCCGCTTTCGCTGGCGATATTTGCACCAGGAAAATTGAAAAAAGGGTGGGCGATTTCTTCCATGGTGCTGAGTACCGCGGCTTCGGTCGCCGCAGCCACGATACTCCATTTGCCGATCGATCCTTTGTTTATCGGCCTGTTAACCAGTGCCGCAATTATTGTGATGGGCTTCGTAAGTACAGCGCGTTAGCGTGATTGTTCTATGGGTCCAAAATTAGAATTGTGTTGTCTTATATGGATAATTCATTTATAATATAATCTGTATTGCGCGTTTGTACAAAAAACCGGATGTAAGCTTAATTTTGTTAGCGTGGTGAGTGCTGCTATGGATGACGACTATTACATGGGGTTGGCCTTGGCCGAAGCCCGCAAAGCGTATGCCATGGGGGAAGTGCCGATCGGTGCAGTCTTGGTAGCCGACGGTGTTGTGTTGGCCAGCGCTCACAATATGCGTGAAACATGGCGTGATGCGACAGCGCATGCGGAAATGATTGTTATTCAGCAAGCCTGCCGGAAACTTCGGCGTTGGCGTTTGACTGGAGCTGCTCTTTATGTTACCATAGAGCCGTGTCCCATGTGCGCAGGGGCGTTGGTAATGAGCCGGATCGACCGCTTGATATACGGTGGCACGGATTATAAGGCCGGTGCAGTGGAATCGATTTTTAATGTAGTGCAAAATCAAGCATTAAATCATCAAATGACGGTTACTGCTGGAGTTAGAGCCGATGAATGTACGGAATTAATGAAAGACTTTTTCCGTCAAAGGCGAAAGGGCGCGCAAGAGTAGAAAGTTTTATCAAATATTCTTCCTGCTATAAAGTGAATGGAGCGGTATCGAAGTGGTCATAACGAGGCGCACTCGAAATGCGTTTGCCGTCCGCGGCACGTGGGTTCGAATCCCACCCGCTCCGCCATTAAATTCAATAAAATCAAGAGTTCTGAGGCTTTTTAGGCTGAGGAGCTCTTTTTTGATTCTGAAGGCGATTTTATTGGTTAAATACTGACTTGTCATCCTTCGCCGTCGTTTGATATGAAAAATTAATGGTGCGCAGGACCTTTTTTCAGCTTATTTTCATTCTATTACGGTATGCTATGCAATGAAATTGAATATCCAATAGGGGGATCTTTTGTATGCGCATCAATAAAACGTCTTTATTTCTTATGGCCTTTGCTTTTTATCTTCTATGTGGCGCTTGGTTGCCCGTTACCGACCCGGTGGAAGCGACGTACGCCTTAAGCGCCAAAGAAATGCTATTGAATGGCGATTGTTTAGTGCCAACCCTATTCGGCGATCCTTGGTTTGATAAGCCAATTTTGTTCTATCTGCTCACCACTGTTTCATTCAAACTTTTTGGCGTCTCCGCCTTTGCGGCGCGAATTATTCCGGCCCTGTTCGCCGCAGCTAGCGTCACTCTCCTGTTCTGGTTCACAAACCGTTTCGTTTCGCGGCGAGAAGGGCTCTTAGCGGCGCTTGTTCTTGGTTCATCGCTCCATTTTCTCGTTATGTCTAAGTTGATCGTCACTGATATGGTCCTCTTTTTTTTCAGCAATGCGGCTCTGGTTTTTTTCTTTACGGGTTATCATGAACAGGCCGCCAGTCGGCGTTGGTACATTATATCCTACGCTTGCGCTGCTCTGGCTGTGCTGACGAAAGGTCCGGTTGGACTTGTGCTCCCCGGCATGATTGTTTTGGCGTTTCTCGTTTACCAAAAAAATTTGTCTGAATTAAAGCGGCTTCTGCACCCTGCAGGTCTTCTCGTCTTCATGCTGATTGCTCTGCCTTGGTACGGTGAAATGGTGAACCGTTTCGGCGCTGACTTTCTCTCCACCTTCTTCGGCCTGCACAATTACCTACGGGCCACCGTATCCGAACATCCCAAGGACAATGTATTCTATTACTATCTCGTTCTTTTCGTCCTCAGTACCCTGCCATGGTCGATCATCACTCTGCGCGCTCTCTACACCAGCAGTCTGGCTTGTTGGAAACGGACTGCTGATGCATGGACTGTTTTTAGTTTGTTGGGGGTCGGTATCTATCTACTGTTTTACTCGCTTATGGCAACAAAATACCCGACCTACACTTTCCCCGCGCTTTTCCCCGCTGCCATTTTAACTGCCAGGCAAATTGCGCATGGACGAACAAGTCTTGTCAACGCGTTGCGTCCAGCTATCAGCCTGCTGGCGATTGTTTTTTTCTATCTCTCATTCACTTACCTTCAGGGTAGCTTGAAAATAGCGATTTCTCTTCTGTTGGCGATTATGCTATATTATACGTGGAAGCGCTTGAACGACCAACCTGTTGTTACAAGCTTCGTTTATGTCATGATCGCTTTTTTACTGGTCTGTGGCACTTCCCTGACGAATTTGGCGGAGAGCCGCTCTGGAGTTTCTCTCGGTCGAGTGGCTCAGCCATATGATGACATGCCGATCGGACTTTACCGCGTCTACAGCACTTCCGCCGTGTTCTACAGCGGCGCTCGAATGATCAAACTGGAAGACACTGCAGAACTTATTAACGATGGCGATGTATGGAGATCAAAATATCATATACCAACCACGAGCGTAGATGATTTTTTTCGGAAAATGCCTAACACCCATCCCGCAATAGTCTTCGTCAAGGAGCAAGACCGGGTCACTTTTGAAAAAATAGCCGCCGGAAAGCAATATGTTTATCTGCGTAATGATAACGTTGATCCTTTTGTGACAAAGCAATCAACCAAAGTGGATGGTAAGTGGATGAGTTCCGTATCGCCGAAAAACTGATAGAGAGATGAATAATGATGAATATTTTGCTCGCGGAGGACGATCGAAAACTGGGCAGGCTCCTGCAACACCTGCTGGAAAACGAACAAATCAAAACTGATTTGGTAACAACAGGCGATGTGATTGTCGACCAAGCGTTAAGCCAAGTGTACGACGTTCTTGTTTTGGACTGGATGCTGCCGATGGTCACTGGCATAACCGCCTGTCAAATATTACGAAAGCAGGGTTACCAGGGCAGCATTCTTTTGCTCACTGCTCGCGATGCTGTTGATGACCGTGTAGCCGGCTTGGACGCCGGCGCAGACGACTATTTAGTCAAGCCTTTTGAAACCGCCGAACTTCTAGCCCGTATCCGGGCTTTGGCTCGTCGCGGCACCTTGCCATTGATGACGGAAATGTTTCAGCTTGGTGATCTGATTCTCGACCGAACCAACCGCACTGCTATACGCGCCGGTAGGCACATTCAACTCACAGGTCGGGAATTTCAGCTTCTCGACCTGCTCATGCAAAACAACGGTCAGGCATTGACGCGGGAACTGCTGATTGACCGAATATGGGGCCTGGAAACAGAAGTTACGCCGAATAACCTGGATGCTTTTGTCCGGCTTCTACGAAAAAAAATCGATCACCCCGGCGAAACTGAGTTGATCAAAAACATCAGGGGCATAGGCTATAAATTGGTGGTGACCCATGTTTAAAGCGACGCGACGCAAACTGACAATGCTCTATGCCGGATTATTTTTTTGCCTTTTGGTTGCCTTCGCAGCCATCATCGTGACTGGCTCCACCTGGCTGTTCCTGAATGAACTCAAACAGGAAATACACCTTTTGGCTCATGAGGAAGTTGAAGAACAGATAGCCGTCTATCGCATTAAAGGAGTATTCATTGACAGCGAAGAAGAAAACGAACACAACCCGGAAGGGCTCTTCTACTGTGTGTCGGATAACAGTGGAGCTATTGTATCCGCCAATACACCGTCAAGGCTGCAACCGCCAGTGATGGAAGCCATACGAAAATGGCAGGAACCGGCTGGTGCGACGAAGGTGATCAAAACCAGCATGGAAGACCGGCAAACGGTGTTCTTTTTACTTACGGCCGAGCCGATTCTCGACGAACCGAACCGGCTTGGCACCGTTTATTTCGGTAAAGATGTCACTTCCTACTATATTCTATTTTGCAGGATTCTTATTGGCCTTGCGGCTACGCTGCTGCTGTTTCTATTATTGGCTTTGGGCGTTGGACATCTGCTCTCCGGACGGGCTATGACGCCCATTGTGCAGTCCTTCGCCCGGCAGCGCGAATTCACGGCGGACGCTTCCCATGAACTGCGCACTCCGCTCAGTATCATCTTGGCCTCCGCCGATGTGATCCAAGGCGATAAAGGGACAACTCTTTCTCCTTTTGCCCAGCAGGTGTTGGATGACATGCGAGAAGAGATACGCAAAATGACTAAGTTGGTCAGAGACCTTCTGACCATGGCGCGCGGCGACGGTGGCACTATCACGTTGCAGAAAACTGCCTTTGATCTGCACCCGGTAGCCGAACAGGTCATCCGCACACTCGAACCGCTTGTTCAGGACAAAGGGCTTTACCTGAGCCTGGCGACTCCGGCCTCGCTTTTCCTTACCGCCGACGAAGCACGTATCCGGCAACTTCTTTTTATCCTGATCGACAACGCTGTTAAATATACCCCGCCCGGCGGGAACATCAGCTTGACGCTTGAGGCGGACGAAGTGCGCAACGGCATCCGCATCATCACAGCCGATACTGGGATCGGCATTGCCTCGGAAGAACAGAAAAAGATCTTTGACCGTTTTTACCGCTCCGACAAGGCCCGATCCCGCGATTTGGGCGGTACGGGATTGGGGTTGGCCATTGCCGTCCAAATTGTATCATTACATAACGGAACGATCAGCATCGCCAGCACACTTGGGAAAGGTGCCACTTTCACTGTCTTTTTGCCACGGCCTGATTAGTTCGAATCCCACCCGCTCCGCCATTAAATTCAATAAAATCAAGAGTTCTGAGGCTTTTTAGGCTGAGGAGCTCTTTTTTTGGTTTTGTAAGTTAATCGCAGGAGCAGGATACTTGAAATAGAAAGAGAAGTGTTCTTGTATAAACGAAAACCTTACTATGTAAAAGACAAAATGGCGGGGAGGCGATGGAGATGGAACGGAAAGTAATCCGAGTATTGCTAGCCGGCGCTACGGGTTATGTAGGCGGACGTCTCATCCAGCGGTTGCGAAAACAGGGCTATTTCGTGCGCTGCCTGGTTCGGGACCGGTTGCGCTTTTCGCTGTCTTGTGACGAAGGGCTGGAGATTGTCGAAGGCGATGTATTGCGTATGGATACTCTGACGGATGCCTTATCGGAGATAACGGTGGCGTATTACCTTGTTCATTCATTGGGCGCAGGCGGTGATTTTGCTGAGCGTGATCTCATTGCAGCGGACAATTTCGGACGGGCATGTGCCGGGGCCGGAGTGGAACGGATCATTTATCTCAGCGGCCTCGGGCGATCTGATGATGACTTATCCGAACATCTGCGGAGCAGGCAGGAGACCGGCGAGCGTTTGCGGGCCGGAGGCGTTGCGGTGACGGAATTTCGCGCCGGTGTCATCCTTGGTTCCGGCAGTCTATCGTTTGAAATCATTCGGAACCTGACTGAACGGCTGCCGATTATGTTTGCGCCGCGCTGGATCCGTACTCGCTGTCAGCCGATCTCTATCGCCAATGTATTGGACTACCTTGAGGCGGCTTTGACGGTGCCGGAATCGACTGGGCGCATCATTGAAATTGGTGGCGCGGAAATCACTTCCTATGGTGAACTTATGATTATTTATGCGCGTGTGCGTGGCCTGAAGCGCTATCTTATTCCGGTTCCATTCCTGACTCCGCATCAGTCTGCATATTGGGTCGCGCTAATTACGCCTATCCCGGCAAACATTGTTTTTCCTCTGGTGGAAGGCTTGAAAAACGAGGTGCTGGTTACCAACGATGATGCCCTTAGGCTATTTCCGCAGATCGAATTGATTACCCCGGAAATTGCTATTTGCCGGGCGCTTGAGAAGATTGAGCTTGACCAAGTCGATACCGTCTGGTGGAGCGCTTTGTCGGCTACCCCGACGGTTCAATCGCCGGTGCGGTACAGTCAAAAAGAAGGTTTGTTTTTGGAACAACGGGAAATATTAGTAAAGTCCAATTCTGCTGTTGCATTTCATGTGCTCGAAAGACTGGGCGGCTCTGCCGGTTGGCTTCATATGGATTTTTTGTGGCGTATTCGCGGTTTTATGGATAAATTATTTGGCGGCGTGGGCCTGCAACGGGGCCGGCGTCGTCAGCAGAAACTCGTTCTTGGCGATCCGATTGATTTTTGGCGAGTAGAGGCTTACGAAGAAAATAGGCTTCTGCGTTTCAGAGCTGAAATGAAGATGCCGGGAAACGCCTGGCTCCAATTTCGTGTCTTGCCGGAAGGCGAATACGTCCGGGTACGTATGACCGCGATCTTTGATCCGCATGGTTTATGGGGACGCATCTATTGGTACGCTTTCTGGCCAGCCCATCTTTTTATTTTTGACGGAATGATGGCAGAATTAAAAGAACGTATTTTGACGGCGGAAATTCATGCGTGAAGATAGTTTCGTTTTCCATTATGAATTATCGAAAAATTCACAATTGTATTCAAAAAAGGCAAATTCAGCAGGAATTATCATTCCGGATGTAGAAAATAAAAATGCATAGTTTATAGTGTTTCTGTTGATGAGTGCAAGACAGTGATAGCAAACTCGCCGAAAGACGAGGACGCAAAGCCGTGGGTCTAAAAGCCGCGGAGACTGGGCTCATGACTGCCAGGCCGCACCGGATTTATTCGGTTCGTTCTGGCAGTTTTTTGTTTTTATGAGGAAAAAACGAGTCGTGGAACGTACATTCAAACAAATCGATTGCGTAAGTTTGGAGGTGGAAATATGAGAGCATGGTTCATTCAGCATCGGAGATTATTGACGGTTCTGGTTGTATTAATCGGACTATTTAGTGTTTCTTGGTATTTGTTTGCGGCGAGGGTGGGGCAGGCGTTGCAGGATTACTTAGTGGAACGCTACAGCCAAGAAGTAAATGGCCGAGTTCAAGTAGGAACTGTGGATTTATCCATATTTGGCTGGGTCCGCGTTACAGATGTATCACTCTATTCCAAGCAAGGGGATTTGTTGGCTCATGTTCCGGTTGTAAAGATGCAGTACAGTTGGTCTGATTTGGCAAAGGCTAACTTTGGCATATCGCGTATTGAAACCATAACGGCGGAGGGCGCGGAAATTTGGTTACAAGAAGAAAAAAGTCACTGGAACTGGGAAAATTTTATTAAAGAGGATCAAACCACAGAAAATAAATTTCAGGGAAAATTGCAAATCGTATCGGCTAAGATATATGGCAAAGCGTATTTGTTGTCAAAAACCATAGACGAGGCGAGCGGAGTAATTGATTTCCATGATTATCCGGATCTTGACATCAGCTTGAAAGGGAAAATCGCTCAAGCCGGTCTGACTATTGATGGAGATTGGAGTAACGGTCAATTTGCTATGATCGCCATTAAGGGTAAAGACTTCGATTTGCTGGATTTCCGTGATGCTATCCCGGCCGCGCAGGGGATCAGCCTGGAAGGCGGAAAAGTAACAACGTTGACGATGCTGATAGAACGGGATGTCAATGGCGTTTTGAAGTGGCAGACGGAAGGTGAATTCGCAGGTGCAAAACTGGCTGGTAAGCTAACTGTCACTGACTGTCAAGGGCAGTTCAACGGTAATCAGGATGGGATTAAACTGCAGAACATGAGTTTCGTCATTTCCAACCAGCAAACAGCAGGGCAAGAGACGCAAGCCTGGCCGCAGGGGCAAGCAAGGATTGTTGCCAGTCTTTTTATAGAGCGAAATGATATAGGCGTTGTGAAGTGGCAGACGGAAGGGGATTTTTCGGGTCTAAAACTGGCCGGCAAAAGAAATGTCACTGACGGCCAGGGGCACTTTAGCGGCAACCAGGAAGAGATTCAGCTGCAAAACATGAATTTCGTTATTTCCGGCCAGCAGACGGCAGGGCAAGGAACCCTATCCTGGCCGCAAGGCGTGGCAAGCATTGATGCTGTCCTTTCCGTTCCGGATGTTGATCCGGGAGCTTTTATGTCCGGTCTAACGGTGCAACGGCCGGTTGCCTGCCGGTTAAGAATTGTCGGGCCGTTGTCTGAACCGGACATTTCTGGTAGTTTCAGTGTCCCGCAAGCCACTTTTAGTAATATGCCGGTGGACAGGATCGTCGGAAATTTTCGCTATGTTGACACTCGTTTGCTGCTGCAGGAGGTTTCCGCCTCCGTCTATCAAGGAACAGTAGGGGCCGCAGGTGAGGTTCAGACAAGTAATGAAAGTTATGAAATTGATGCATCAGGACAAGGCATTGATAGTTCCCGGTTGACGGACAAGGATGTGCAAGGACCGCTTGACTTCAATGGTCACGTAAGCGGGAAGGGCGAAGTGGCTGTGACGCAGGGAACGTTTTTAATTCGTGATGGCAAAGCCTATGGGATCCCGTTTCTGAAGATGACCGGCCATTTTGTTAGACGGGGCGCAGAAACAGAAATCTCCGGCATCGCCATGGAGACAGCTGCTGGAACCATTTATCCGGAACAGTTGTCACGGGAGGTTTTAGAACGGCTCAATCCGTTGAAACAGCCGGTATTTGATGAAGAAAATATCAAAAAAGATGTCGAAAAGCGTGGGGAAGAAAGTATCAAGAAAGAGGCCGACAAGCTTTTGCCAGGTATATTCCGTTGAAAGGCATCTAATGTCAGAAAAATAAGGAGGAAATAAAAGCGGCAGTGTGGCAAGGTCTTATTAAATGAGGTGATCTATTACGAAAAAGCTCTTTCTGTTATTTTTGGCTATTTTTTCCTTCGTCGCCTGTTATTCCTTTCCCTTTAGCAGTGAGGCTGCGCAGCCGGTGGTCAAAGCCGACCGTCAGTATCATGATTTTGAAAAAGGCCTCTACGTGTTGAACGGCAATGTGGTGATCGAATATAACGGTTACCACGTCACTGCCGTTGAAGCGAAAACCGACCTGGTAGAAGTTTGGGCTAACGGCGGAATAACCTTCCAGAAGGATGACATCCAGATGAGCGGCAGTATAATCTATTCCAATTTCCACCAAAATATCCTCAAAGTGCAAGGCGCTGTGGATTTCAGCCGTAATAAACTGAGAATAACTGCCGACAAGGTAGAATTCAACTGGGAGACCAAGCTCGCAAAATTCACCGGCAATGTAAGGGTGCAAAATGGAGACACAATTTCCACCCATGACACAACAATCTATAATTTAGGGACAAATGGTTTTTTAGGATGGAATTCGTTCTAAGTATACTACCGCCAAAGGCGGGATCGTCATTTTTAGCGAATAGGCCTGCCCATGCCAGGCTACGTCCTCCGTACCTAACTTCGTCGGATTTCCTTGACCCGATCCTCCATATTGAAGCTCATCGCTATTGAGACACTCGCGATAAACCCCTTTTTGCGGAACGCCGATTTGAAAACCATGGTAGGTCATCGGCGTGAAATTACATATGACGATCACCATATTGGCCGGACTGTGGCCATGACGAATAAAAGCAATAATATTCTGCTTGTAATTGTCACAATCAATCCAGGAAAAACCATTCCAGCTATCGTCCTGTTCCCAAAATGCCGACTGCTGACAATAATAATGGTTCAACTCCCGCACAAAATTTTGCATGTCCCGATGCTGCGGATAATCGAGCAGATGCCAATCCAGGCTGCTGTTATCCCGCCATTCTACAAACTGTCCGAATTCACTGCCCATAAACAACAATTTCTTGCCCGGATGAGCAATCATGTACGCATAAAGCAACCGCAGATTAGCGAATT
>Ga0316604_10000628_pt1 | contig 39799 bp, 41 predicted proteins | sample OWC_soil_day20_C_FD_207650 | JGI IMG/M metagenome (GOLD analysis project Ga0316604, IMG submission 207650) | Wetland soil microbial communities from Old Woman Creek delta, Ohio, United States - OWC_soil_day20_CT | ecosystem: Environmental > Terrestrial > Soil > Wetlands | place: USA: Ohio... | reverse complement strand
ACTCAATAATCTGTTGACGAGCTTTGCACGTATAGGGATTACCTGTCTGTAAAAATTTTTTCCATTCCACATACACAGGGTCCATCATGGGCAAAGCAACAATCGTCATACAAACCACCCCTTTCTTCGACTAACCGCCACCAACTGGCGGAAACAAGCCAACCCGGTCACCACTCTTTACTATCTTCTCAAACTCACACCCAATACCATTTATCATAATCAAGTGAATTTCTGCCGGATCAATTTCAATTTTTTTCACTAAATCAAGCACCGTAATTCCATCAGGCACATCTACTGTTATTACGCCATTCGGAGTTGATGGCGTATAACGCCTCAATGTAGCATACAAACGCACTTCCACTACCATACAAATCCTCCTATACCTATTTTCAAAAGTGAAGCAGTGTAATGCTGATTTATCGAAGTGATCATCATAGTATTAGTATAAAAAGCCGGGCATAAGCCCGGCTTTTTTAGTTGTTAGAAATTGTAGACTTCGTCGATTTCTTCAGGCGTGAAGTCCCAAACAGCATTATGCGGCAGGCATGGCTCATATTCAAAGAATTCAGGCAAACGGTCATGCGCGTTAGTAAAACCAGCGGCTGCATTAAAGGCTCTCTCTACTTTAAGAACTGATTTTCCGAGGGCAGTTACGTCGTCAGCAGTCAGCGACAGACCGTAGCGGGCATTGATCATATCAACCAGCGCGTTGAAGCCTTCTGGAATATCTAAGATAGCGAAGGCAATGAAGAGACACATACCTGTACTGTCAACAGCAGCTGTGGCAATTTGCAGATTACGGGAAAGTTCTACTTGACCTTCCTTCTTAAGCGGATCTACATAACCGCCAACTTTTAGGATGTTTGTAGCAATACAGTAACCTGATGTATGGTCGGCTCCCATTGGAGTAGTGGCATAGGTCAGACCAATACCTTTAATAGCACGCGGATCATAGGCCGGGATAGCCTGATCTTTAACAACAGGAGTACGGAATAGACCGCAAACCTTACCGACAATGGCTGTACCGCCGCCAATAATCCGGCCAAGCGGAGTAGGTGTGGCGATTTGTTTGATAGCATCCAAAGCAGCCTTGCCATCACCCCATGGCAGCAAACCACCTTCGATCGCGGTCGCTACAGCAACAGAAACATCAATAGCGTCTACGCCAACATCATCCATCGCACGATCAATATAAGCGATGTCATCGAGATCTTGAATACCAGCATTAGCACCAAGGGCCCATACAGTCTCATACTCAAAACCACTTGTAATGTATTTGCCGTCCTTATCTGGATACCACTGTGAACAACGAATGATGCAGCCGGCGTGGCAACCGTGGGAGACTTTGCCTTCACCGCCACGTTCAGTGATCGTGGCATTCATAGTTTCGCCGGAGATTTTGTCATTCCAGTCGATACGACCAGTAGTGAAGTTCTTAGCAGGCAAACCACCAGCTTCATTTAGGATGTTAATCAGTACGTCTGTACCATATGCTGGTAATGCTTGACCAGTAACCGGATGAGTCGTCAGAGCCTTGGCAAATACTCTGGCCGCTGCCTTGAATTCTTCAGGTTTCGCGATGGTAACTCCTGGTGCGCCGGCATCATCGATTACAAGGGCTTTTACCTTTTTTGAACCTAGCACTGCACCTAGACCGCCACGACCAGCACTACGGATGTTGCCTTCTGGATCTTTAAAAGAAATATTAGCGGTAGGCAGTCGATATTCGCCAGCAGGTCCTGCCAGTGCGATACCAACTTTGGCACCATATTTTGCAGTTAAGACTGTAATCGCTTCGTAGTTACCACAACCGCCGAGGATTTCAGCCGGAGCTTCCTCGATGGTTACACCACTCATGTCAATTTTAACGATATAGAATTTGTCTTCCGCAGGCATTCCTTCGATAACAAGCGCTTTAATACCCATTTTAGCCATCTTCTGGGAAAAAGTCCCACCTGTGTTGCTTTCCTTAATAGTACCAGTCAACGGGCTCTTGGCACCTACGGAGAGTCGACCTGATTGGGCAGCATTAGTGCCGCTAAGAAGACCTGGAGCAAAGATCAGCTTGTTGTTTTTTCCCAGGGCATGGCATGTTGGCTTAACTTCGTCGTTAACAAAGTTTGAAGTAAGCGCACGACCTGCGAGAGCTGCATACTTCGCCGGGGCCTCATTTGTTGTAACTTCCTTGGTGGTCATGTTTACACGGATAAAATTATTCATGAAAAACCCTCCTAATTAATTTATTTTTAAATATAAAAAAAGAGGCGCTAAAAAAATTTTAGAACCTCTTCCTTTGCGCATTGGCGGGCGTGATAATTGCTTATCGCACCTAATGTTTATTATATCCCGATGGGATAATAATAAATCGGAAGCCATTATTAGATTTTTTTGTTATTAACTCCCATCACATAGTAACCAACACCTATAAGATAGAAGAATAAACAAAGGAAGCCCGTGTTAACGGACTTCCTTTGCACAATGGCTGGCACGAAAATTCCTTCTCGTACCCACGTTTACCATCACCTATCTGGTAATAGTAACTCGGAACTCTTTAATAATTTATATTCGCTGTATATTTCTATATTCCTGCAACTTTTTATAATTTTTATAATTTTTTAATTATTTATTTTATAAGTTGTTATGGACAAGCAATAATTTGCCTAGCCCAGAGGCAATCGGAGCACGAAGGACTATTAGCCCAGCAATCCATTTCGTTACTATCTGTATAATTACAACCGTCCAGAAACTTGCAGTCCGTACAGGAAGGAAAGTGATTTTCATCGACAGTCTTCCTGAAATTGACGTACCCGAAGTCCAGCCATATGGCTTGCAGCTGTTTTTCATTGACATTACCTAAATAATATGGATACATTTGTTTTTTTCTTCCATAGATATAACACTGATAGGTATGCATAAGGGCATAGCAGGGACTGACATTGCCTTTATGGTTTATGCACACCGATTTATCTTTTACAAACTTACAATTACGTTCTGTCCTCAATTTCATATTCGACATATGAGCGCGAATAGAGGTCAGCAACGATTCATGACCAAACAGACACCCAGTATCATCAATATCGTAAACTATTTCATCCTTCATGGATTCATGATAAGGTAGTAAGTTAGACACGATAACCTTGCTGGCATTTAGCTCCCAGGCCATCTGGATCAATTTAGGCAGCCTGGCATAATTCTTTTTCATAGCCACAAATTCTATTCCGAGTTCCGGCTTTTTGGTCTTTTGCATCTGCTTCATAGCCTGCAGATTTTTTACATTATGAAAAACGTCCTGAAAATCGCCTCCTGGCCGGATTTGGTTATACTCTTCGGCCTCAGGGCTATCTAAGGAAGTAAACAGAATATCCAATTCTATATCGATCAGTTTTTGAATCGTTTCTTCCTGTAAAAAAGAACCATTGGTTATCATTTCTACCTTTAGGCCAAGTTCCTTCACCGCCCTCACCATGTCAAAAATTCTTGGATGCAGTAAGGGCTCACCAAAACCGCCAAAGTGAACTGACTCCAGTTCAGGCAATTCCTTGAGATTTTTCACTATGTTTTCGAAGGTCGCCCACTCCATGTGCGCCAAATCATCTTGCCAGGAACTGCGAATACAAGTTATGCAGGAAAAATTACATTTCGTAGTGACCTCAATATATACTCGTTTTACATCCGGTAGCAGCGGGATTAGCCGATAGCCCCCTTCGGTTTGAATGAATAGGACCTCTTGGTCTGCTTCCAACGATATAGGTAATTTCAAACAACCATCCTTAGCAATCCGAACCCGCTCTCCCTCAGCAACATTTCTAATTCCCTGATCTTCCAATGTTTTTTTCATACCATACCCCCAATGCTTCAGTGTCCTACTATTATCATAGAAATTTTCGATTGTCCTCTGCACCATCTGGGCAGATAAATTCATATTCCTGGAGCTCATGGATAGTAGGGTTTGTACCACATAACGGACAGGAAGCGTTCCTGTTCAATTTTATGGTGCAAAATTCAGAAAATAGTCCATCAAAAAAAATCATTCGGTCGTTTACAAGATTTCCTTGACCTGATAAGAACTTTACAGCCTCTGCTGACTGGATAAAGCCCATTATTCCCGGTACCGGACCAAGCACGCCTGATTCGGCACAGGACGGTATACTGTCTGGAGCTGGAATATCAGGAAGTGTACAACGATAACAAGGACCTTTTTGGGGTAAAATTGTCCTGAAAGTACCGTCGAATCTGATTACCCCTGCATCGATCATCGGTTTTCCTGCAAAAAAGCAGGCGTCGTTTAATAAAAAACGGGTTGGGAAATTGTCCACTGCGTCGATTACAACATCATAACCTGCGATAATATTAAAAACATTTTCCTTACTTAGACTGATGTTATAGCGATTTATAGTAAGACCCGGATTTATGCTTTTTAAAAATACTGCGGCAGACTCCACCTTTGGCATTCCAATCCTTGACCTAGAATGGAGTATTTGGCGATTAAGATTACTTATTTCAACAGTATCATAATCGACCAGACCGATTGTGCCGACACCTGCTAATGCAAGCGCATACGCGGCAGGAGATCCCAAGCCGCCTGTCCCCACAATCAACACTTTGCGATCTTCCAATGGTGTCGCACGACAATCTTCCGGCTTTAGGGTACATAGCTCAGTTAACTTATGGTTACGTTCCGCCTCATCAGCCTTTAAAAATTCCATGGATAGAAGGTTAAAGTATAAAAAATCAGCTACTGCTGTGCCGATACCAAGTGCGAGTTTTATAACTTCCATTGCGCATAGCGCACCTGAAAGGCAATTCGATAATAGCTCCCCATTCCTAGTGTTAGCTGGAACCTCATTGCCTGATATTTGCTGGGCAGTTGATAGCCTGGATAAGAATGTCTGCAAACAATCACTATCTTGGCTAATTTGCAGGCCTCCCTGCCAACCTTGATACAGGGATACTACAGAAGGTACAAAACTGGTATACATCAGCTCCTGTTTCTTGATAATAAACTCCGGTCTTCCTAAAAAAATCCGAAAGTCGCTGTTACTACCGTCTGATAGTCCAATAAAGACATCATCGTTTAAATCATGGATACTGGCCAAGAGCCTATCGCTCCCTGTAGAGTCATCGAAATGGCAGCTTATATGACCTACGCCGGCTGCTGCAAGATAGTATATAGCAACGGCGGTATCGGTTACATTTTTCCCGCAAACAAAAACTGACGACCCCAATAGTTTTTTCTGACCCGGCCCGCTTATTTCAGGTATTAGGATATGCCTTAAATATCTATTTATCTGTTCTCGCTCAAGTATCATAAACATTGCCCTCCTTCTTCTTCTATATACAAGGTGTTAAAGACTTTTGCAGGTAGGTGGTGTGTTGGCAAACTTCTTTACTACGGAATATATATCTGAATAAACAAAAGAAGCCCGAGTTAACGGACTTCCTTTGCACAATGGCTGGCACGAAAATTCCTTCTCGCACCCACGTTTACCATCACCGGTCTGGCAATAGTAACTCGGAACTCTTTGTAATATATATAATATTCACTGTATATTTTTATATCCCTGTAAACATTTACAATATTAGCAATTCCATATAAATACAAGAGGCTATGTTACTTTATTTTTGATTAATAACATTGGCAGCCAAAAAATCAGCCATATTTGATGCATCTTCTAAACCAAAATGTGGCACATCCTCGTATACTTTAACATCTGAGGCGATAGCCAGCAGTTCTTCCTTATTACAAAGCGGACTCTCGGAAGCCGCCTGACGGAAAACCTCAATTTTCCGTTTACTCTCACGTTTATAGCCTTCAGTAAAAATAATATCCACGCCATCAATATAACCAATCACTTCGTCAAGCAAAAGTTCCTGATCGACTTTTTTAATCATCGCCATCTTTTGTGGAGATGAAATACAGACGATATCAGCTCCTGCCTGAGCATGGCGCCAAGTATCTTTGCCTGGTTTATCAATATCAAAACCATGCACATCATGCTTAATGGTGGCAACTTTAAAACCACGCCGTTTCATTTCACTAATTAATTTTTCCAGATACGTAGTTTTCCCACAATTTGACTTACCCACAAGCGAAATTACTGGTATCATACATGTTCCTCGCTTAAATTTTTTAAATTTTCTATCATAAGCAACTCATTGTCATTATTATAAACCCAAATAAAAAAAGAGTCTATACGTATTTCTAATTATGTTTCGAACCTTTTTTGATGGCAAAACATATTTTATGTTATAGGCATAAAAACTTATTCTTTACCCTCATTTTTTTAAAAAACCAATGCAAAAATGAGAAGAGGGATAGATTTCTGTGATTTCCAGAGCATTCATACAAAAATCACTGGTAACAAATATACTCCGTACCAGCTTCATTGTTGCTTCTTTCAAGCTTATCTACTATCAAGTTCTGCGTTTCCAACTATAGATCCTACAAATTCCAGAAATACATTTGCCGGTAGTAAAGACACTTTCCACACCTCCGGCATATAATACAGTGAAAGTTACCGTAATATGGCATCATCACACCTCGTCATTTTACTAGCTTAAAGGAGGTGATAAAATGGCAGTTAGAACTGCAATGGCATCCTCCAGCCTGGTTGAAGTCGTTGACCGCATCCTGGATAAAGGGATCGTTGTTGACGTCTGGGCTCGTGTTTCTCTCGTTGGGATTGAACTATTAGCTATTGAGGCGCGGGTAGTAATTGCTTCTGTTGAAACCTTCCTCAAATATGCTGAAGCAATCGGTCTTACCGTAGATGTTCACTCCCATCACCAGCATGATGAATGTGCTTTTTAAAATAACTTTTTCCGTGAATACTTTTACCGATTGAGGTAAAAATGTGTATCCTTCACTAAAAAGAAAACATTACCGCATAGATAACTCGCACATTTTTCCCTACATGCATATACTACAAAAAGTCATAACAAAGGACTTTGGGGTTCTCACTACATTGGGGCAATCGCCAACTGTGATCTAATTAATTACAGCTGACGATATGATATAAGCCTATACTACCTATCTTAGGGATATCAAAGGAGATGAAAAAAATGGCAGTTAGAACTGCAATGGCATCCTCCAGTCTGGTTGAAGTCGTTGACCGCATCCTGGATAAAGGGATCGTTGTTGACGTCTGGGCTCGTGTTTCTCTCGTTGGGATTGAACTATTAGCTATTGAGGCGCGGGTAGTAATTGCTTCTGTTGAAACCTTCCTCAAATATGCTGAAGCAATCGGTCTTACCGTAGATGTTCACTCCCATCACCAGCATGATGAATGTGCTTTTTAAAACAACTCTTCCCGTTCCATAATTAATACTTTAAATTTCGATATCCTAATACTGTAGAAACCTTCCTGCAAGTATGATGAAGTAATCCTTCTTAGCGTGAATACAGAAAAACCTTTTAAACGCCCTCCACAGAGGAGGGCGTTTAAAAGAAAGGTGATGATTTTTATGGGTAGCAGGAAATGTCGTCTGGAAAATGAAGCTCAAAGAAGGCAACAAGCTGTACTTGATAGACAAAACCGAATAACCGAACGCCAGGCGATAGTTTCAACCACAAAAAATTTCCTCAATTCTTGTGCTGAACACTTTCAGTACATGAGCCATGAACAAGCTGAAAAACTCAGCAAATTTCAGCAAGAATGTTATGATGCAGAAGTTATCCGAAAACAGCAGGCGTTAGAAAAAATCACAGAAAGAAAAGCACTAATACACGATTTTCTTAGACAATTCCAAATCACTCATGCTGAAACAAGTCACGCTTTACGTGAAAAAACAATGTCCTCCGTTAATAAGGTGCGTCAAGAAACAACTGACTTGTTGAATTCATTTCAAATAGAACGTCAGGAAATTATACCAAAGCAGCGTAAATTTCTGGCCGACTTTGTCGAAAACTTCAAAGCCCAAGAACTAGAACGACGCCGGTGCACTCAAGAATATCTCTATGAATTATTTGATCTGAGTTTTTAATATGGAATGTAATCTCTATTCATTTGATTTAATTTAAGTTTCATTAATCCATTCCGAAAAGTATCTTATCTACCCATAGATCGGACTTCCACGACTTATAACCGCGTGACAGGTTGGATGTGGATAACGATTTAGGGGTGCAACGAGTTTCTTTAAAATGGAGAATCGGTCCCCCGGACTGCTCTTTCCTTACTGGAAATTACGCTATCCGGTGGATCTAATACTATTATACGAGGGAGGTATATGTATGTCTGAAACTGAAAAAAAAGCTAATTCTGATAAAAATATTTCTCCATCTGATCTTGTTAAAGCCCGTACCGAAGCAGGATACGGCAAATCGTCCATTTGTCATCCTCAAGCATGCGATTCATGCTTCTTGGAATTACCGCCAATAATAATTGATCAACCTTGTGATACTCAGCCAAGAGTATATTGGCAAGCTACAGATGATGTAGATGTTTTTATATGGATAAACAACAAGGGGCGTTGTACCATGAAAGTTCTACTTGCAGAAGCCGGATGCGCCCCCCCTGTAACTGATACGATTCTTCCCGGCCAATCAAAACTATTTTCCAGTAATTGTTTGAAAAAATTCGCCATTGAATGTCGTGAATGTGAGCCTATAAAATGCCTTGGAATTGCAAAATTTTTTGTAAAAAACTGATCCTGCCAACTATCAAACTCTGCATGTAACTATGACGATACTACAAATGCACTGGCGGTAGCCAATACATCTCTCCCTCATGCATATAATACACTGAAAATTACCTAATAACCTTCCTCAAATATGCTGAAGCAACCGGTCTTACCGTAGATGTTCACTCCCATCACCAGCATGATGAATGTGCTTTTTAAAACGGTTTTACCGTTCCATAATGCATTATCCAAATCTCACATTGTTGTACACTTTCCAATACGTTCATTAACCCTATTAAACAGCTTAGTTTAGGCTGCTTATAGTATAATCGAGCAGAGTGATCGCACCACCTATGCATCGTTCCCTGTACGAAAGAAAAGGCTATTGGCTTATAATGTGTACCCTTTGTCAAGGACAATAAAAAAAAGACTATGCCATTTTAAGAAGATGATTCCTGTATTGAACAGGAGTCATCTTTTTAAAATTCCATTGATACCGAAAATAGTTATAGTAAATCATGTATTTCTTTATCTCATTTTTCAGTTGTTCTAATGTATCACATGTCTTTATATAAGCTTCAGCTTTGAAGTGGCCAAAAAAAGATTCCTGAGGTGCATTATCCCAGCAATTTCCTCTTCTTGACATAGACTGACCCAATCCAGATTTTTTAACCAATTTCTGAAATATAGGACTGGTACTTTTTTTCATTGTCTACTCTATAGGGTACATTTTATTATGCTAATAGCCTTTTTTCCTTGGTAAATCGGTTTTGGGCAAGTAGCCCAGAGGAATTTCACCCCCTGGCTCTCTCAAAACCGGACTTGAACCCCCTCAGCTCATCCGGTTCCCATTATCTAACTGCTGGAATATCGTGTTTAAAATCTGAGCTGCCGTCTGGTTATGCTTGGCAAATCACCTTTCTGCCGCATGTTTTCAGACATATGAAGACATAAATAATTCACCATTTCTTATTAACTCTCATATAATACAATGTAACACCTCTTATATCAACTTAAAGGAGATGTGTGCATATATGTCTGAAAATAAACCAAATCCCACTTTAAAGGGCAGTATCGATTCGTTTAGTTCTGTTAACCGCCACACCGAACTACAATCCTATAAATCACCCATTCCTACTCTGCCTAAAACATGCGATTTATCCTTTTTTGAATTACCAATATAATACAAAAATTATACCCAAAATGAAAATTTTGTTTCTCACTCTATTGGGGCAATCGCCAGATGTGATCAAATCACAGTTAACGCTGTGATATAAGCCTATTAATATCAAAGGAGATGAAAAAAAATGGCAGTTAGAACCGCAATGGCATCCTCCAGCCTAGTTGAAGTCGTTGACCGCATCCTGGATAAAGGGATCGTGATTGACGTTTGGGCTCGTGCTTCACTCGTTGGGATTGAGCTATTAGTCGCTGACGTACGGATAGTAATTGCTTCTGCCGAAACCTTCCTCAAGTATGCTGAAGCAATCGGTTTTACTGTGAATGTTAGCCATGAACCCCATGAACCGTTCTTGTGTTTCTGAACGTCGAAGAAATAGAACCCCGCAGAACTGAATCTGATAAAGCCTAAAAAATCCATGTCCATCAGTCCTGAAACAAGCACAGCCCCATGGTTGTGCTTGTTTTTTATTCGGCCATAAATCATTTATAAAATTGATTTCTGTACAAGAAGCTTACCAATAGTCGTTTGAAAATGATGCCTTTGCAGAATCAATTCAACTGCATCCAACTGGCCAACCATAATACAATTGCGTCCTAATAATCTGGCCGCATTATTACATGCCAGCTCAATCTGCTTTAGCCTCTTTCAGCAGTTTTTCATTCATTTGCAAATCGACGGCACCCTTTTTAATCCACCTCTTTGCCTAAATCACCTAGATTATATAAAATAATATTCATCTCCATATCCAGGACGATGGTATATGTGTTTTTATCAAATACCGGAGGATACCCTAACATCCTAAGGTATTGGTTACATTGAGTCATGATCACTGTGCCCCACCATTCATCGCCTTTTTTACTCAATCCAACTACCTGAATCGCCTCTTTAGGTAATTTAAACTCATTGTGAAAAAAGCTAACGATAACTTCTTTTGCTTCAATTATCCCTCCCATTCCTCGCTAACCCTCCTCTTATCTGTTCGACTAATTTTTCTGCCAAAGCAGCTATGCCCGTGACCGGAGCAATTAAGGGAAAAAGCAACAAAGCGGCTAACATAGCCTCATCTCCCTTAGATTAATTATAATTTCCATTTCCCTTTACCTCACAGGCGATTTTACTTAAAGGTTTCATTATTCCAGACTGGCATACTTCTTTTCCATCAAGGCGGCTTCGACCATGTGTCCTAATTCAATCTGCTGATTGAAGCTGAGGTGTGTCGGTATTTGAGATAATCTATACTTAATACAGCCGTTAGTTCTTGATAATGTACGGTAAAAACCCTCTGTCCCCCGCCAATTGGTACAGCAGCAAAAATAAACGGCGCGGCCCGCTCTCTATGATACAATAAACATATTTGCTCGTGTCGTTAACTGTACTCATCTCCTCCACTACGATTACCTGTTAACAACCATTCATTCTCCTTTTCGGCAATAGGTTTGAATTAATGTATAGATGTGATCTTTTAGTGGTCTTTGACTGTCAACATTGCAAGATCTGGTAATTTCCGAACCAAGAACCTCCGTACATATCTGACAAAACATGTCATTCTGGGCGTCCACCGGTATGCCCAGGACATTAATGGACTTGGCGATCATAATGCATCCACGTACAGTAGGCGCAAATTCGCATTTTCCTGTAGCCCGAAGGTCACGTACGATGTTTACGATACGTTTGGTATCGTCTAACGATAAACCGGACTTGCTCTGTGTAATAAGCACCTCCGTATCCTTGTCGAAATAGTCTAGATCAATTGTAATCATGCGGTCCCGCAAGGCGTCCTGACTGCGATAAACCCCTGCGTATTCTTCCGGATTACTAGTAAAGATCGCCGTGAACTGCGGATGTACTTTCATGTAGTGTTCTTTTTCACTGCGAATAATGGGGAGATCCAAAATCTGCTCCTGTAAAACCGGCAAAAGTATGTTATTCGCTTCAGGCCGTGAACGGGTAAATTCATCGTAAATCAAGGTATAGCCGTACTTACAGGCTACTGTTAACCGGCTATCTATCCAGCGTTGAAGCATATCTTCTTCGGTTTTGAGTACGGATTGTATAAAATTATCCATTACCTTGCGCACACGAAAACCACACCTGCCGCCAATCAAATCAGACGTGCTGAGTTCATCGTCACCATGAATAAGCATTACCGGCCTTCCCAATTTTTCAGAAATATGCATAGCCAACGATGTTTTCCCGGTACCGGAGCAGCCACGCAAGTGAACAGCAAAACCTGCCTTGATATAGGCTAACGCCCGGTTAGTAATGCCCTTTATATAATCACTTTCGATAAAATCCGACTGAGCAGTAGGTATGTGGAAATTGGAAGCCTCTTTAATAACCATCAAAAAATTTCCCCTCTCTACTAAATGTAAATTATCTTTCAAACTTTACACAATTTTTCTCTTAGTTTTAAAAGATCCTCCAATTGTATAAAGATCCCTTTGTTAACATGATATGACGGGTTATCAAATTTGTTCCTAATTATGCCCATATTAAAAAGTATTGAAAGAATGTTTAGCTATCAAGCCAATTATAGGTTCCTTGGAACCTGCCTCTCGTATTTTTCCCAAGAAACTTAAGAGCCGCCTCAATTTCTTCTTGAGACAGCCCCGTTTTTTATTTGCCTATAACGTTAGCTTTACTGTGCCCTTTATTAATCTCCAACTTTGTTTGAGTTTTGCAACTTTCTCTTGACTTTAATTAGCTGGTCTATTGTTGTTCTTGCGCTCGCGCCAGCCTGACTTCTAAGATGCCATTGTTATAATGTTTTACTAAAGAATCCGGCTTAACAGGAACACTTAACAGCACTTCTTTTGCATATTTCCGTCCAGGCACAACCGGGGACACAGCGCTGATTAGCAAAACATCATCCTTCAACTCTACGACAATTTCACCTTCAGTTACGCCAGGCAATTCAGCCACTACAAGCACATGCGTCTCTTCTACAAATAAATCAGTGATCGGCTCCCGGACCTCTTCAATTACTGGGCCATCATCACTTTCTCGAATATTACCGAACTTTTCAACTACAGGCGAACCACACCCTCCCAGTTTAATACTAAAACCATAGACGCCTTTTAAGCCCTCCTTGCTCAAGCCCTTTATGTTTCCCATCCGGGAAATTTCGTTTTGACCACTCCTGTCCATCTGGTCAAGCGTCTGAATCAGATTGGATAATCCCTGAAAAATACCCTGCATACCGCCTAAGTTTATCGAAAAACCCAGTTTATCTTGAGAATCATTATCTTTCTGATTTTTACGCTCACGCATTTTCTTGTCCCCCCACTCTCACTATGTACCATCAAACATTTAATCTCCCTCTTTGTCTAACTCACCTAAATTATATAAAACAATATTCATCTCCATATCCAGGACGATGGTATATGTGTTTTTATCAAATACCGGGGGATACCCTAACATCCTAAGGTATTGGTTACATTGAGTCAGGATCACTGTCCCCCACCATTCCTCGTCCTTTTTACTCAATCCAACTACCTGAATCGCCTCTTTGGGTAATTTAAACTCATTGTAAAAAAAGCTAATAATAACTTCTTTTACTTCACTTATCCCGCCCATTCCTGGTTACCCCTCCTCCTCTTCTACCTCTCTCCAACGCCTCAATTACAGCCAATTTTTTCATCAGTTTCTGCTCTTACTTTAGATTAACTGTACTCATTTCTGCCACTACGATTGCCTTTTATCTGGCGTAATAATTCGGAGAATATAGCTATCGCCCGGGTTTTCCGGCAAAGAACAATAACCATAATGACGGCAATACTCTTCAAGCATTCCAGTGGTAGCAACAATTTTCTGAACTTGTTCGTTTTGCGCCATTTCGTTTTCTTCTAAAATACTTATGTCAGGATGGCTTATGCGCAAATGTACCCTTTTAGCGTCTTTAATTTGCTTTAAACTAGCACCAACAGGAAGTCCCAGGAATTTTTGGGCAGTCTCTAATTGTCCTTCGGTAATTTTTTTGATTTCTATCGTTGTAAAGCTCTTTGGCGGCAACGGACCAACTAGTTGAAAATCCAGCTCTATACCATAGTTTTGCAGCAAAGTATTATCTAAAGCTGCTAATTTTGTCTTAACTGCTTCCTCCTGTCCGGACTTTACCAGCGTAGCCAGACTAAGAACTATGTTATCGTCAGCTACTTCATTTATATAGTATTCAGTAAGAAGCGAGGCTAGTTCAGCCAGTATTCTACTCCCTATATTCTTTTTTTGACGAGTAAGTGCCATGCTAATCATTTCACCAACTTTAATTAGGTCTTGCTGACTGACTTGTCCTGTAGTTACAAGGTGTTCTTTATAATTCTTGATTGTTTCTTCTTCGCTGACAACTGCTAAAACTTTTGGTAAATCGCACCAAGAAACAGTCAAATCCCACTCATTGTTTCCAGCCATGCTATCCAGCAATTGATTGAACTGACATTCGTTCTGCTCGAGCACCTGCCGAACTGTTTCCATATTATTGATAACAGTTCCCAGTTTCACCGGTACAAGCGGATAATTCCGATGTATTATTTCAATAACGGTAAGGTGCTTAATAAACCAATCCACCAACTCTTCCCGGGTCAATTCGTCAAATGAATAGGTTGGCGCCCGGCTAATCGCAAATCCTATGTTTTTGTACCAAAAACATAGGACCGGCTCCTTCTTTCCATCAATTTCCACACTGGTAAAAGGCTCGTTGTGTTCATTTCTTCCTAGCAAACCGTACAAATACACTTGATTTTGCAAAATCCGCCCCTCCCTTTCTTTTCTTTAGAATTTAATTTGTAGTTCGGAGTAGTACTAGTTGATAGCATACACTAATCTTTTATGCTGTGGTTTACAAATTCTTGGTATTCCACCATTTTGCTTTTGATAAAATTTAAATTTTTCAAGAGATTATTTCGTTTCTCATCCAGCATTCTCAGTTCCTGTTCCATCCGGCTCTTTTCCTTAGCCAATACATATAGTTCCAAATAATCTTTGCGAGTATTTTCCATTCGGGGCATGCTGGTAATTTTACGGACTATTGATGTTGGAATACAACGCATACCTTTTATTTCCGAAAGAGATTTCATAACCATTCATTCTCCTTTTCGGCAATAGGTTTGAATTAATGTATAGATATGCTCTTTTAGTGGTCTTTGACTGTCAATATTGCAGGATCTGGTAATTTCCGAACCAAGAACCTCCGTACATATCTGGCAAAACATGTCATTCTGGGCGTCCACCGGTATGCCCAGGACATTAATGGACTTGGCGATCATAATGCATCCACGTACAGTAGGCGCAAATTCGCATTTTCCTGTAGCCCGAAGATCACGTACGATATTTACGATGCGTTTGGCATCGTCTAACGATAAACCGGACTTGCTCTGTGTAATAAGCACTTCCGTTTCCTTGTCGAAATAGTCTAGATCAATTGTAATCATGCGATCCCGCAAGGCGTCCTGACTGCGATAAACCCCTGCGTATTCTTCCGGATTACTAGTAAAGATCGCTGTGAACTGCGGATGTACTTTCATGTAGTGTTCTTTTTCACTACGAATAATGGGGAGATCCAAAATCTGCTCCTGTAAAACCGGCAAAAGTATGTTATTCGCTTCAGGCCGTGAACGGGTAAATTCATCGTAAATCAGTGTATAGCCGTACTTGCAGGCTACTGTTAGCCGACTGTCTATCCAACGTTGGAGCATATCTTCTTCAGTTTTGAGTACGGATTGTATAAAATTATCCATTACCTTGCGCACACGAAAACCACGCCTGCCGCCAATCAGATCAGACGTGCTGAGTTCATCGTCACCATGAATAAGCATTACCGGCCTTCCCAATTTCCCAGAAATATGCATAGCCAACGATGTTTTCCCGGTACCGGAGCAGCCACGCAAGTGAACGGCAAAGCCTGCCTTGATATAGGCTAACGCCCGGTTAGTAATGCCATTTATATAATCACTTTCAATAAAATCCGACTGAGCAGTAGGTATGTGGAAATTGGAAGCCTCTTTAATAATCATCAAAAAATCCCCCCTATCTACTAAATCTAAATTACCTTTCGATTTTTACATAATTTTACTCTTAATTTTAAAAGCGCCTCCACTTGTATTAAGCTCTCTTTGCTAACATGATATGACGGGTTATCAAATTTGTTCCTAAATTCTATTTTTTTCCAGGTTAACCATTGATCCGTTTCCTGCTGCGTATAATACAGATAGACTATTGGAGAAAAACAGATTAGAAAAGGAGTTATCCTAGCGAAGCCCGCTAACCTTCAGAAAGACTTGATTGAGAACTTTCTTTCTAATATACTACGTACCAGCTTCATTGATGCTTCTTTTAAGCTTGTCTACTATTAAGCTCTGCGTTTCCAACTATAGATTCTACAAATTCCAGAAATACATTTGCCGATAGTAAAGACACTTTCCACACCTTCGGCATATAATACAGTGAAACTTACCGTAATATAGCAGCAGCATATGATTGATATATTACGTACCAGCTTCATTGATACTTCTTTTAAGCTTGTTTACTATCAAGCTCTGCGTTTCCAATTATAGATCCTACAAATTCCAGAAATACATTTGCCGATAGTAAAGACACTTTCCACACCTCCGGCATATAATACAGTGAAACTTACCGTAATATAGCAGCAGCATATGATTGATATATTACGTACCAGCTTCATTGATACTTCTTTTAAGCTTGTCTACTATCAAGCTCTGCGTTTCCAATTTATAGATCCTACAAATTCCAGAAATACATTTGCCGATAGTAAAGACACTTTCCACACCTCCGGCATATAATACAGTGAAACTTACCGTAATATAGCAGCAGCATCATATCTCGTTATTTTACTAGCTTAAAGGAGGTGAAAAAATGGCAGTTAGAACAGCAATGGCATCCTCCAGCCTGGTTGAAGTCGTTGACCGCATCCTTGATAAAGGGATCGTTGTTGACGTCTGGGCTCGTGTTTCTCTTGTTGGGATTGAACTATTAGCTATTGAGGCGCGGGTAGTAATTGCTTCAGTTGAAACCTTTCTCAAATATGCTGAAGCAATCGGTCTTACCGTAGATGTTCACTCCCATCACCAGCATGATGAATGTGCCTTTTAAAACAACTTTTAATGTCAATTCTTTTACTGTGAGGTAAAACCGAGTATCCCTCACTAAAAAAACCATTACCGCATGGATAACTCGCATATTTTTCCACACACACATATACTACAGCAAGTCATACCAAAGGACTGTTTTGGGTTCTCACTACATTGGGGCAATCGCCAACTGTAATCTAATTAATTACAGCTGACGATATGATATAAGCCTATATTACCGATCTTAGGATATCAAAGGAGATGAAAAAAATGGCCGTTAGAACAGCAATGGCATCCTCCAGCCTGGTTGAAGTCGTTGACCGCATCCTTGATAAGGGGATCGTTGTTGACGTCTGGGCTCGTGTTTCTCTCGTTGGGATTGAACTATTAGCTATTGAGGCGCGGGTAGTAATTGCTTCTGTTGAAACCTTCCTCAAATATGCTGAAGCAATCGGTCTTACCGTAGATGTTCACTCCCCTCACCCGCATGATGAATGTGCTTTTTAAAACAACTTTTCCCGTTCCATAATTATTAGATATCCTAGTATTTACTTTCAACATATGTGTTCATTAATCGTACCCACACAGTTAAGTTTTGGCTGTTTACAGTACATTAAGGATTGAAAGCCGCTTTTAGAGCGTTCTTCAATCCACTGGTCACAACGCCAGCTGTAATGAATTGCACCTGGCGCTGTGATATCAGCCTATAACTTGTTGGATTCATTTCAATTTCATTAACCACTATGCATTAGTAATCATCCTTCCTGCTAATTGTGGGAGGATTTTTTAATATAAAAACCCCAAGCAACCAACCTAGTCATGCTCAAAACGCCCGGAACGTTTTAATAAGGAGAAAATGATATGTCTGATTTTGTTGAAGCCCTTACCGCCTTGGATTCTAATTTTAAACCTGCAATGAGGGCGAATTGTCAGCCGAACTTTTTTGAATTAGCCATTCTAAACATTGACCAGTGTCCTTGTGACAGCGAAGCTATAACGTATTGGCAAGCTGCAGACCCTATAAATGGATTCATATTTATAGCAAATAAGGGGCATTTTGCCATGAAGGTAACGATTACCCAGTCCGACTCTAGACCCTCCTTAATAGATACTATTCTTCCCTGCCAGTCAAAATTTTTTTCCAGTACCTTGTTAACGGGATTTACGGTCGAATGCATAGGCTGTTCAATAAACTGTACATTTGAAGCAAGCAAATGCATTGGTGAAGCTATTGTCATGCTTAACACTATCTGACCAGGCCATAGAAAAATCGTAATTATTAACTGTACCAAATAGCTTCCGTTTAAGCTGTTTAGAGTATAATCAAGCAGGAAGAGCAATACCACCATATACACCGTCCACTATACGAAAGATTGGGCTATTGGCTGTATAGCTATAACCCAATCTTTCGTAAAATCCGTCTTCACCGTTTTAGCCTGCCTTATATCGTTTTTAATTCCTGATTGGCCGTTGGGGCTTGGCTTGTCAAAGCACCCTGCCGCCTGCTTTCTTCACGCCGGATTTCTTTATCCCATTGAGTAAACAAACCATATTTATTCATAGTTTCTACGCCCGCTAGCACCGCACTTAGACTGACACCCAAGAGTGGCACACCAGCCACCGTAATTAAAAGGTCGGCGTTTAACACCAGTCCTTTATCTAAAACACGATCCAGCAAGTCATTGAGAGTTACCTTTTGTTCGCGCGTAGGTTGCATCTTACCCTCCTGACTGCTCCGCCAAATTGTAGACGCTGCGATATATCACATAAAACTGTAAGGTGGCCATGGACCACTGAAACTTACCGTAACACCAGAATAATTAATCTTCTCCAAGGCTTCGCCCAATTTTTCACATTCATTTTTTTCTGCCAAACATGACAAATTCAACAACATCAATTCGTCTTTTTCCGGCGGCTTAACCTTCTCAACCTGGTATTTTGCAATAGTTGGGGTAATGCTTGCATAGATATCATGAAATAATTTATCTGCATGATCGGCCAGCTTTTGTTTTAGCAGGGTTTGAAGCTTTCCTTGCATTAAAAAAGCTTTGCCCTTGGCGCTGACATTCACTTCCTCCTGCAGTGCCTTTAGTTCAAAGTCGGTATTCATAAGTTCAGTTGCCGCTATGCAGCAGTCCAAAAATACTTTCACAATATATTCTTTTTTACCGCAGACGATTTTGAGTTTGCTTTTTAGCCGACTGTAATTCATTTCAAGCCAATGAATCAGACTGTCTGCCGCCACTTCGCCCGGTTTGCCTTTAACAATGGTATTAAAGGCAAATGGCAAGATATTAGCATAACTGCTCATTGCTGCTTCGATCACTTTCTCATGACACAATACCCAGTCGATCACCTGTCTTTCATCGTCAGAATTGTACGGTTCCGACTTACAATCATGCGTTAACACAGCAATATCCCTGTACTGTATCGCATAAACATACGTTTCATCAATACCCCGCATGGTCGGTTGTATCAAGCTATCGCCAATCTCGATCACACAATAAAGATATCGCCCTGCCGGCAAAGCGCCAGCAGCTCCCTCTAAACTACCAGCATCACCGGCCAAAAAATAATTCTTGTTGTGAGGCATAATCTTCCACTCACTCCTTTGGATTAAATATATCAACCACCTCGTTTATTATGTCATCAAGGCCAGTACGGATCTGTTCAACTGCCGACTGAAGGTTTTGTTCCACCTTAATCTTCGTTACAGTTTGCTCCAACTCCATAAGAGCGTTGCCAAGCCGCTCAATTTCATCATCATCCAATCCTCCTCCTTCAATTCGTCGAAGAGCCTGCGTTTTAAGCGCGTCTTGGATAATTTCAACCAGAGCCAGCACCAAACCCAGAACACCTGCCTGCAAATTCCCTTCATCAATATCAATATGCATACTTACTCCTAAAAAAAGATTTGTCTTACGCAAAGTCCTTTGGACACACGTCAAAGGTTTATGTACCATCAACGCTCAGACAAAACTTGCAATACCTTGGCACTTACCCATCCACACCACGGGCAGCCAGTTGTAAGCAATTCCTCTTTAGCTGATACTTTATTACATCTTGGACAAGTTTCTTTGTCTTCTTTAGCCTCTTTTAGCAACTTTTCATTCATTTGCAAATCGAAAGGAAATTGCACACCATATTTTGCCGCTGTTTCAAATGAGGCTATGGTCGCTCTTAGCTTAATACCTAATAGCTCAACTCCCACCAGCGTAACTGAAATGTCGGCGTTGATAACTATCCCTTTGTCAAGTATCCTGTCGACGACATCAAGCAGGCTTACTCCTCCTGTGCTTTTTGTCGGCACCATTTTTCAAACCTCCTTGATCGGAAACAATTAGAGAAAAAACAATAAGGTTATTAGCATTGCACCTCGTACTTTAACAATTTACTTTTCTACTTGTACATTTCATCTATTTATAAAAACGCCTCCAATTGTATAAGCCGCTCTTTGCTAACATGATATGACGGGTTAGTGATTTTTAGTCCTTCGTTAATAGAAATGCCAGAGTAGATACAATAAGGCCGCGCTGAAACTAAGTTTCAACACAGCCCCAGTGGTGTTTATAGAATTTGGTTTGGAAGGGGTAAAACGTGAGAAATGGTTCACTCCAATATAATAAACAAGAGATAAAGAAGTAGCGGAACAATTAGATAAAATGAGAGGAATTATGCACACTTAAATTTCCGAATTCGTGTCTTCAGACCGGGGAGCATTACAACATTGATTTGCACCCTCTACAATTATTGCGCAAAGTGTCGCATTGGTAATAATACTAACAGTACCACCATCCATATTAATGTCAGGAGTTACTACTACAGTATAGGTACAGCATTTACTTGGACAATCACCACAATCACAAACGAAGAATGAGACTGTATCTGTAGTAACTAAAGATACAGTTTCACAAGGATTTACAGCAACAGCACGGGCTCTTTCGAAAACCCATTTTGGTCCAACAGCAACTGCTTGGTACTGATTGTTACATTGCTTAAATACCTGATAGTTTAAAGTTATAGCCTTAGCAGCTGGAACTGTTACATTACTAGCAAATTCAAGCTTTATGCGTGGATTACAAAAGCAAGAAGTATTTGTCGTAAGAGAAGCAACGGTAACTCCTACAGGCGCTCCACATGTCGGTATAGTTATCGATGCTATGCCAGGAGTTCCACATTTTAAAAGAGTTAAACCTGATTTTGGATATCGACCATCCTCTAAATTATCTTTACCATTAGTTTTTGACATTGAATCCATATATTAATTCCCCCTTAAAATATAAGTGAAACCAAGAGTTTCGTATACGAGTCTTTACTGGAAATCAGCCGGTCATAAGGTGAAAGACGCAACCGACAGGACCAGGACAAAACCTTATCGGTGTCATCTTTTCCTATTTTTATCATCTCCTTTATGTCTTATATAACATTATATGCTTGAAGTAGCTTTTTTGTGTTATGTGAAAATCTTATTCTCTCCCCCCTCCCTCACCCTTCTTCCTCTTCTTCCAATGCCTCAATTACAGCCAATTTTCTCATCAGTTCCTGCTCTCGCTCATAGTATTCGTCTTCACTGATCTGACCCAGATCTAGTTGTATTTGTACTTCTGCGAGTTCCATGCTAATTTTTGTTTTGTCCCGGTATTCAGCGTCACTCTGTTCGACAATCTTTTCTGCTAAAGCAGCTATGCCCGCGACCGGAGCAATTAAGGGAAAAAGCAATAGAGCGACTAACATAACCTCACTCCTTTTAGCTTCCCTATAATTTCTACGAAATTATAGGGAAGTATAGAACCAATATATTTAAAAATAATACCAGAATACAATTTTACTCTTCATTTTAAAAGCGCCTTCAATTGTATTAAGCTCTCTTTATTAACATGATATGACAGGTTATCAAATTTGTTCCTAAATTCCACTTCTTTCCCAAGTTAACCATTGATCCGTTTCCTTATGAAAAGTGTCCTGATGTCTATCCGACAACAGGGCACTACTCTTATGTTTTTTGCCACTAAGGCCAGGATTGGTTATAAAAAGAATGTCCCTTTGCTTCTGCTTAGATTGATTTCTTGACATTTCATTTGTCCCCGTAAAGCACCATTTGTTTATAACCCTCATAAAATACAAAGAAATACACTCATACTAATTTTACAAGGAGGTATATGTATGTCCGAAACCGAAAAAAAAGCTAATTTTAATGAAACTATTTCTCCGACTGATTTTGTTAAAGACCACACCAAAGCAAGACCATGTATTTATTCCCATCCCCAATCATGCGCTTCATGCTTCTTTGAATTACCGTTGATAACAATTGCTCAACCTTGTGATGCTCAACCACGAGTATATTGGCAAGCTACAGATGATGTAGATATTTTTATATGGATAAACAACAAGGGCCATTGTACCATGAAAGTTCTGCTTGCAGAAGCTGGCTGTAAATCCCCTATAACTGATACAGTTCTTCCTGGCCAGACAAAACTATTTTCCAGTAATTGTTTGAGAAAATTTGCCATTGAATGTTGTAAATGTGAGTCGGTAAAATGCCTTGGCATTGCAAAATTTTTTGTAAAAAGCAGCGCCTGCCAATAAGCTTGTCTACTATCAAGCTCTGCGTTTCCAACTATAGATCCTACAAATTCCAGAAATGCATTTGCCGGTAGTAAAGACACTTTCTGCCCCTCCGGGCATATAATACAGTAAAAGTTACCGTAATATAGCAGCAGCATCATCATATCTCGTCATTTTACTAGCTTAAAGGAGGTGAAAAAATGGCCGTTAGAACTGCAATGGCATCCTCCAGTCTGGTTGAAGTCGTTGACCGCATCCTGGATAAAGGGATCGTTGTTGACGTCTGGGCTCGTGTTTCTCTCGTTGGGATTGAACTATTAGCTATTGAGGCGCGGGTAGTAATTGCTTCTGTTGAAACCTTCCTCAAATATGCTGAAGCAATCGGTCTTACCGTAGATGTTTACCCCCATCAACAGCATAATGAATGTGGTTTTTAAAACAACTCTTCCCGTTCCATAATTAATACTTTGAATCCACTGGTCACAACGCCAGCTGTAATGAATTGCACCTGGCGCTGTGATATCAGCCTATACTGAAGAAACCTTCCTGCAAGTATGATGAAGTAATCCTTCTTAACATAAATACAGAAAAACCTTTTAAACGCCCTCCACAGAGGAGAAAGTTTACACAAAAGGTGGTAATTTTTATGGGTAGCAGGAAATGTCGTCTGGAAAATGAAGCTCAAAGAAGGCAACAAGCTGCACTTGATAGACAAAACCGAATAACCGAACGCCAGGCTATAGTTTCAATCGCAAAAAAATTCCTCAATTCTTGTGCTGAACACTTTCAGTACATGAGCCATGAACAAGCTGAAAAACTCAGCAAATTTCAGCAAGAATATTATGCTGCAGAGGTTATCCGAAAACAACAGGCGCTAGAAGAAATTACAGAAAGAAAAGCACTAATACACGATTTTCTTAGACAATTCCAAATCACTCATGCTGAAACAAGTCACGCTTTACGTGAAAAAACAATGGCCTCCGTTAATAATGTGCGTCAGGAAACAACTAACTTGTTGGATTCATTTCAAATAGAACGTCAGGAAATTATACCAAAGCAGCATAAATTCTTGGCCAACTTTGTCGAAAATCTCAAAGCCCAAGAACTAGAACGACGCCGGTGCACTCAAGAATATCTCTATGAATTATTTGATTTGAGTTTTTAATATGGAATGTAATCTCTATTCATTTGTAGTTATCCTTCCTGCTGCTTGTAGGAGGATTTTTTTAATGTAAAAGAGACACAGGCTACCATTCTGTTCATGATCAAAACGCCGGAACGCCTTAAGGAAGGAGGTAATGATCAAGTTGATTTTTCAAAGAACATTCGGGCTAGGGGTAACTCCATTTGCCTATTTTAATCATACAAGGAGATGTGTGCATATATGTCTGAAAATAAACAAAAACCCACTTTAAAGGGAAGTATTGATTCGTTTAATTCTGTTAACCGCCACACCGAACTAGAATCCTATAAATCACCCATTCATGCTCTGCCTAAAACATGCGATTCATACTTCTCTGAATTACCGCCTATAATCATTGATCAACCTTGTGATACTCAACCAAGAGTATATTGGTACGCTACAGATAAAATAGATAGTTTTATCTGGATAGTCAACAAGGGGTGCTGTATCATGAAAGTTCTGATTGCAGAAGCCGGCTGCAGACCTCCTTTAACTGATACTATTCTTCCCGGCCAGGCAAAACTATTTTCTAGTAACTGTTTTAAGAAATTTGCAATTGAATGTTGTCAATGTAAACCGGTTAAGTGCCTTGGCATGGCAAAAATTATTGTAAAGAATTGAACCTGTGCATATAATACAAAGAATTATACCCAAAATGAAAAGCCTAAAAAATCCATGTCCATCCGTCCTGAAACGGGGCTGTCTCAATAAGAAATTGAGGCGGCCCTTAAGTTTCTTGACAAGGTAGAAGAGCAGCAGTGTCTCCCCCGAATTTTTTCAAAATCAAATAGAAACAAACGCCATAAATACACCTTTGTCTGGAGAAATCATCCGTAATTACGGTATCTGTTGGGATATCGAAACCTTCTTTTAATATCTTGATCTTCCCATGTTTCTTGCCTTTTCTTCCCACCAGCCAAAAGCAATTCTAGCCTGCAAGCAGGATATCTCCTGCCCTACTAAAAAGATGGCAAAAGAACCTCCCGACGGAATAATAAACCTTCCGTCTTTTTCTGCTACAACTGTCGTTATGGCAGGAATTACCCTATCAAAAGGATTCACTCCGTCATTTGGCACATCAGCAATCTCTTGAGCAAAATTCAACTCCACTACCGGTCTCGGTATCATAGATAATGTCATATTAGACGGCATTACCATATTGGAAGCAGTTCCTTTCCCAGGCATTTGAGAATTAACCCAAATTTCGGCCAAAAAATCCGTCCCGGATATGTTGGTAATAGTGAATATATTTACAAATAATTTTACTTGAGAATCGATTGGATTAAATAATCCACCCCATGCATTTCTGCCGTCGCTAAAGCTTAAGACGTTGGTCTGTCCCAGAAAATATCGACCCTGAATAGATTCACACAGCGAGTTAGGGATAATAACCCCCCTTTTCGCCATCAACCTTCCCCCTTGTAACCTCTTTAATAATCCTTGTATTTTTATCAGATGACCAATAAGACTGTAGCGCCATGAATTAACCTTCGCTTACGACTAATTCATGGCACTACAGTCTTTAATGCCAAAGACATAATGATAAGTTTCAGAAAATTGTTTTCATTACAAGAAGCTTATCAATAGCCGTTTGAAAATGCTGCCTTTGCAGAATCAATTCAACTGCATCCAACTGGCCAACCATAATACAATTGCGGACTAATAATCTGGCCGCATTATTACATGCCAGCTCAATCTGAGCACCTGACCACCCTTCAGTTTGCCTGGCCAATTCAGTCAAAATAACGTCATCGGCTAGTCTCCTGCCATTCGTGTGTACGCCAAAAATAAGCCCCCGTTCTTTCAGATCTGGCAGAGGTATTTCCAGCATTAAATCAAACCGTCCCGGACGAAGCAGCGCTTCGTCAATTAAATCCGGCCTATTTGTTGCCGCTACAACATTAACGCTTTTAAGTTTTTCAAGCCCGTCAATCTCAGTAAGAAGCTGGCCAACAATGCGGTCCATGGTAGCATCACCACTATTGCCGCCAGCCTGACGCCTAGGAGCCATAGCATCCAGTTCATCAAAGAATATAATGCAAGGAGCAACCTGCCGAGCCTTCTTAAATATTTCCCGCACTCCTTTTTCTGATTCTCCCACCCACTTGGAAAGCAATTCAGGTCCTTTAATTGATATAAAGTTAGCCTGACATTCTGTAGCTATTGCCTTGGCCAGCAAGGTCTTGCCTGTGCCTGGCGGTCCGTACAGCAGAATGCCTTTAGGAGAAGGAATCAGGGCTTGTTGGTAAAGCTTTTCATATTTAATCGGCCATTCAATAGCTTCCTGCAACTCTTGCTTAACCCCGTCCAATCCTCCAATCTGATCCCAATGAATATTAGGGTTTTCAACAAAAACTTCCCGGATTGCTGAGGGCTCAATTTCGGCTAAAGCCTGGAGAAAATGCTCCATTGATACTGTCAAATCCTGCAGTAATTCATATGGCAAATAATCTTGACTCATGTCTATCTCAGGTAAAACACTACGTAAAGTAATCATAGCAGCTTCTCGGCACAAGGCTGCCAAATCAGCCCCTACAAAACCATGGGTAATATTTGCCAGTTGAACTAATTCCACATTCGCCGCAAGCGGCATGCCTCTTGTATGTATTTGCAGGATCTTTAACCGTCCGTTTTTATCAGGAACACCAATATTGATTTCACGGTCAAAACGTCCGGGACGTCTCAAGGCTGGATCAATTGCATCCGGACGGTTAGTTGCCCCGATGACGATAATTTCTTGTCTGGATTCCAAGCCATCCATAAGAGCCAACAGTTGGGTTACTACTCGCTTTTCTACTTCACCGGTGACCTCGGCACGTTTAGGAGCTATTCCATCCAGTTCGTCCAAAAATATAATACTTGGTGCATTAGCCCTGGCTCGCTCAAAAATTTCGCGTAAATTCGCCTCACTTTCCCCATAAAACTTGGCGATAATTTCCGGCCCGCTAATTTGGGTGAAATTGGCATCAGTCTCTCCAGCAACCGCTTTAGCAATCAATGTTTTACCTGTCCCCGGCGGCCCGACAAGCAGAACTCCTTTAGGAGCTTCAATCCCTAAGTGCTCAAAAATTTGCGGATATTTTAGTGGCAGCTCAATCATTTCACGAATACGCTGAACCTCACGTTCCAGACCGCCGATATCCTCGTAACTGATTTTTTGTCCCAGGCCTTTTTTCTCGCCACTACTATCAATTGGTTTCATTTTCACCCGAGTAGAAGCTTTGATTAAAGCTAGTCCGTCAGGTTTTGTCGCCGTTACACGAAAGTCCTGAGCGTTGGAACCAAATAGATTTACCCGTACCCGGTCTCCACTGGTAACGCACACACCTTCAAGAAATTTCCCCAAATAGCTGGTATCTTTTATCATTCGTCCAGTAGGCACCGTACCTAATGGTATCAAGGTAATCTCCTGGGCCAAAACTGGTTCAGCCTTATATACATTAATTTTATCTCCCAGACCACCTTGCACATTTTCACGAGTTATGCCGTCAATTTGAATAATACCTTTGTTCCTGTCGTCAGAAAAGGCAGGCATAACTCTGGCCGCAGTACGACGCCGGCCAGCCATTTCCACGATATCGCCGATTTCTACACCCAATTTGGCGAAATCACCAGGATCAAATCTGGCAAAATTTCTCCCTACATCTTTGGACAATGCTTCGGCAATTTTTAAAGATACCACCTCAAATTTCCCCATTACTTGCAAAATCCTCCTATTGTTGTTCTTTCACCCGCGCCAGCCCGACTTCTAAATGCCATGTACCATCAACGCGCAGGCAAAGCTTGCAGTGCCCGGGCGCTTATCCATCCGCACCACGGGCAGCCCGTTGCAAGCAATTCCTCTTTAGCTGATACTTTATTACATTTTGGACAAAATTCTTTGTTTTCTTTAGCTTCTTTCAGCAGTTTTTCATTCATTTGCAAATCGAAAGGAAATTGCACACCATATTTTGCCGCTGTTTCAAATGATGCGATGGTCGCTCTTAGCTTAATACCTAATAGCTCAACTCCCACCAGCGTAACTGAAATGTCTGCGTTGATAACTATCCCTTTGTCAAGTATCCTGTCGACGACATCAAGCAGGCTTATTCCTCCAGTGCTTTTTGTCGGTACCATTTTTAAACCACCTCTTTATCCAGCTCACCTAGTCTATATAAAATTCAACTACCTGAATCGCCTCTTTAGGTAATTTAAACTCATTGTGAAAAAAGCTAACGATAACTTCTTTTGCTTCATTTATCCCTCCGATTCCTTGTACCCCTCCGCTTCTTCCTCTCTCTCCAACGCCTCAATTACAGCCAATTTTTTCATCAGTTCCTGCTCTTGCTCACAGTATTCGGCTTCACTGATCTGGTCCAGATCTAGTTGTATTTGCACTTCTGCGAGTTCCATTCTAATTTTTGTTTTGTCCCGGTATTCAGCGTCAATCTGTTCGACAAATTTTTCTGCTAAAGCAGCTATGCCCGTGACCGGAGCAATTAAGGGAAAAAGCAACAAAGAAGCTAACATAGCCTCACATCCTTTAGATTAACTATAATTTCTACGAAATTATAGGGAGGTATAGGACCAATATATTTAAAAAGAACCCCAGAGCCATAACTTTCAGCTAATGTATTGATCATGGCGTCAAATTCATCTTGCCGGCTTTTCTCTATCAAAAAATTAGCATTAACAAACATATGATTCCCGTATAGATCATTTTCCTTTACCTCACAGGCGATTTTACTTAAAGGTTTCATTACTCTAGACTGGCATACTTCTTTCTTTTCCATCAAGGCGGCTTCGACCATGTGTCCTAATTCAATCTGCTGATTGAGGCTAAGGTGTGTCGGTATTTGAGATAATCTATTCTTTAGTTTTTTGATATCAGAATTTTCCTCTAAGATTTCTTTAAACACCTGTTTTTCATCTGACCATAAGACTCGTAGGCCATATTGATTTTTATCATTCATATGCTTAAGTAACGTTTTCAATTCCTTATATCGAGGCTTTAAAAGAAAATTTATGACATCGCTTTCGGTTTCAGTCACCGTACCAAAACGTACTGGCAACAAAGTCCGTTCACTTAATACCGCTTCCAATACTTTCTGGTGAGCAATAGCATGTTCTCTGCAAACAGTATATTTTTTCAAATTCGATTCACTTACTACAGCCGCTAGGTCTTGATAATGTACGGTAAAAACCCGCTGTCCCCCGCCAATTGGTACAGCAGCAAAAATAAGCGGCTCGGCGCTCTCTATGATACAATAAACATATTTGCTCGTGTCGTTAACTGTACTCATCTCCTCCACTACGTTGCCTTCTAACAACCAGGAAATTCCTGAAGTATTAGGGCAATCTCTAATTATCCGCCGGTATTTTTTTAAGTTCTATCGTTGTAAAGCTCTCTGGCAGCAATGAACCAACCAGTTGAAACGCTAACTCTATACCGTAGTTTTGCAGCAACGTAAGTCCGGAGTAGTAATAGTTGACAGCACACACTGATCTTTCATGCTGTTATTTACAAGTCCTTGGTATTCCACTATTTTGCTTTGGATAAAATTTAAATTTTTCAAGAGATTATTTCGTTTTTCATCCAGCATCCTCAGTTCCTGTTCCATCCGGCTCTTTTCTTTAGCCAATACATATAGTTCCAAATAATCTTTGCGCGTATTTTCCATGCGGGGCATGCTGGTAATTTTACGGACTATTGATGTTGGAATACAACGCATACCTTTTATTTCCGAAAGAGATTTCATAACCATTCATTCTCCTTTTCGGCAATAGTTTTGAATTAATGTATAGATATACTCTTTTAGTGGTCTTTGACTGTCAATATTGCAAGATCTGGTAATTTCCGAACCAAGAACCTCCGTACATATCTGGCAAAACATGTCATTCTGGGCGTCCACTGGTATGCCCAGGACATTAATGGACTTGGCGATCATAATGCATCCACGTACCGTAGGCGCAAATTCGCATTTTCCTGTAGCCCGAAGATCACGTACGATATTTACAATGCGTTTGGCATCGTCTAACGATAAACCGGACTTGCTCTGTGTAATAAGCACTTCCGTATCCTTGTCGAAATAATCTAGATCAATTGTAATCATGCGGTCCCTCAAGGCGTCCTGACTGCGATAAACCCCTGCGTATTCTTCCGGATTACTAGTAAAGATCGCTGTGAACTGCGGATGTACTTTCATGTAGTGTTCGTTTTCACTACGAATAATGGGAAGATCCAAAATCTGCTCCTGTAAAACCGGCAAAAGTATGTTATTCGCTTCAGGCCGCGAACGGGTAAATTCATCGTAAATCAAGGTATATCCGTACTTGCAGGCTACTGTTAACCGGCTATCTATCCAGCGTTGAAGCATATCTTCTTCGGTCTTGAGTACGGATTGTATAAAATTATCCATTACCTTGCGCACACGAAAACCACACCTGCCGCCAATCAAATCAGACGTGCTGAGTTCATCGTCACCATGAATAAGCATTACCGGCCTTCCCAATTTCCCAGAAATATGCATAGCCAACGATGTTTTCCCGGTACCGGAGCAGCCACGCAAGTGAACGGCAAAGCCTGCCTTGATATAGGCTAACGCCCGGTTAGTAATGCCCTTTATATAATCACTTTCAATAAAATCCGACTGAGCAGTAGGTATGTGGAAATTGGAAGCCTCTTTAATAATCATCAAAAAATCCCCCCTATCTACTAAATCTAAATTACCTTTCGATTTTTATGTAATTTTACTCTTAATTTCAAAAGCGCCTCCACTTGTATTAACCTCTCTTTGCTAACATGATATGATGGGTTATCAAATTTGTTCCTAAATTCTACTTTTTTGCCAGGTTAACCATGAATCCGTTTTCTGCGGCGTATGATATAAATAGCATGGCCACTTAGCCTCCCTGCCGGTACGCTATAACACTGTCAAAATTTTTCTGTTCTAGCTTAAAGTGCCGAGTCATATTGTACAGTGCATTATAGGATATGAAGAATACTTTAATAAAATGATTAGATTAAAAACCGATTACGTATCATTATTTTGTTAGTATACGACATACAATGTAATAGAGTTTTCTCTACTATATTTGTATCAAAAAAGGAGGATCCTTATTTATGCCCATATTAAAAAATATTGAAAGAGTGTTTAACTATCAAGCCAATACTGTCACAGCTCCGCCCTTCCCTATCAATTTACCGGCTGGCGGTACGGTGTCGTTAGCCACCCTTGCCATACCTGTACGCCATGCTGCCTATCTGGTACGGGCCGTAATCAACTGGGGCGCTACTTTTACGCCGCTTGCCAGCCAGACTCCGCTTACCGCACCTGGATTTGCCCAGGTGCAATTCCAGATAGTAAGAGACGGCACGCCTATTGAACTCGTAACGCAAACAGCAGGCCAGACTGGTTTCGGAATCGGCTTAGCTTTCACTACTGCAACCTCAACTTACGAAATTGCCGCAATGCAAATTTTGGGTACCGGATCGCTTTGTTCTTGTGTTGGAAATCCAATTTCCACATTTGAACTGCGTGCAACCAATATCATTTTGCAAGCACCTCTAAATATAACGGGTACTGTTTCCACTGCGATCGGAACTCCAGCAGCCGCCGTCGGTCTTGTATCTCTAACTATCGAAGAAATAGAACCATGTAGAGCCGAGCCTGATAAAGCCTAAAAATTCCTGCCCCTTAATCCTAAAACAAGCACAACCGCATGTTGCGCTTGTCATACCGTAAACAAAAGGCACCTTACGCAAAGCGTAAGGTGCCTTTTAGATTGCAAAAATTCCATCAAACAAGTATACAAAATACAGAAACTGTAAAAAAAAGAGAGGGGGATGGTTTCACTCAGCCGCTAAAAACAATAAACCTTCAATAAATTTTTTGATGTTAACTTTACCATGATAAGAACTTTTCCCCTGGATAGAAGCCATCTCGTTCCTGATTTCCTTAAAATCGAACAATGCGCCGCTGTACATCTCAAATTTATCATCGTGATAATCCTCAATCCCCATATTAGCCACATTCTGCATGGCTTTAGCAATGGCTCTCCGAACGCGCTGTTCAATCGTTTTAACATCCTGCTCAATGGCTATCGACAGTTCCTGATATAGGTCATGCAGCTGATATGTCTGATCCTGTTCACCGCTCAAACGAACCTCTACCAATTGCGCTAACTGGTGAATATTTTTTGCCCCAGCTTCACTAATGATACCCAACTCAGAAAATATCCGATTAATCCGGTTTCGTTTCGCATTGTCATCCTGCTCGGCCGGCCTGTTATCAGAGCCGACATAACGAGCCGTTGTTTGCGAAATCAGTGACATAACTGCCCGCAGCCGCCTGCTTTCTTCCACCTTGCGGATTACCGATGTAATCTCCAAAACATTAATAGGCTTATGAATATAAAAATCAATTCCTGTCTCGTACGCTTTAGTAATCATAGGCTGGCTGGTGCTTTCAGAAATCATAATAAATGAGGTTTCCACGCCTCTCTCCTTGAGCTTTCTAATTAATTCTACCCCATCCTGCCCTGGCAGCAATAAATCAACCAATGCCACATCTGGGGCATACTCAGCAATGATATCCTCGCCTTTAAGCCCATCGCCACATTCAGCCACAATGGTTCCTAAGTCATATTTTTTAAGAATATTGCTGGTGATTTTTCGAATACTTACATCATCTTCAATAATAACGAACCGCATTTATCCACCCCCATCCACTATCTTGCTAGCTAGCCAAAGGCCTTACGCCCCCGAATCGTATATCTGTCAGGTTACCGCAATCTATATAAATTGGCAAGCGGCAGCAAAACAGTAAATACTGTTTTCCCTGGTTTTGATGTTAGTTGTATTTCACCACCTAATGATTCCGTTATGTTCTTAACATGACTAAGCCCCAGCCCTGTCGACATTTGCCCAGTTACTTCTGAAAACTTGGTCGAATACCCAGGAGCAAATATGAGCTCTGTTTCTTCGGAAGCAATGCCTGGACCATTATCGGCAACAACCAGCACCAATTTACCATCACTGCATTGCCCTGTTACCGTAATAACACCAGTAGGCAACGCAGCCTCAATGGCATTAATAATCAGATTGTTCAAGATGGAAACAATATTGTAATACTTGTCGGTAATTAATTCGCCGTTATACGTAAAGGTAATGGTAACTGGCTTGTCCAAACTATTGATATATCTTCTAGTATTTTGCTCAACAATCTGAAAAAATTCCGAGAGTGGCAGCCCCTCGTCGCTTACCGCTACATCCAAAATCTCTTCAATTCCTCTGGTTACGCGATAATAGTCCTTTTTGACCTCATGAATTTCACGGGCAATCTCAAGCGCCCGGGCGGCAGGGGAATCAAGCTGCGCTAACTCACCAGGACAAACCTTATTCATAGTTTGCGACAGCGTATAGCTTTTTTCCATAACTAACTCAATATCGGCTGATGATTTTTTTAGGTAAAATAATTCAGACCTAAGCTTAGCAATAATTAAGATTAAATCCGCATAGCGAGTCGCATAGTCTTCAGCCAACACAAAGTTGCGATAGCGCTTTAGTGAATAGTAACCAACTACAGCTAATAGTGCACGACAAACCCCTACTGCTACTAGAGGAATTAAAATAGTTTCCAAGCTGCGGCCGACAAGTTCCCTGCGAATAATGAGTTCCACACAATTACTAGTAATATCACAAAGGCTTAAGAGCAGAATAAGAGCCGGAATACTGTCCGTGTGATCGCGTATCTTAAGAACCTTAAATAAGAGTCCGTAGGACAGATAATACCCAAAGGACGGCAGGTTATGCACAAAGGCACTAAACAGCGTATCATCAATAAACGGATATTTAAGTACTATACGAAGCAAGAGAACCAGCGCACCTGATAAAACCGCAATACGGAGAACAGGTAATCGCTTAAAATACAACAGCAGTGTGGCTAATACAACCACACTTATCGTAAAGCGGAAATACCCGTCAAACGGGTAGGTAAATAGTAAGCCTGTTATGCTTACCAACAAAACAGCATTAATTGTCATAATAAAGGATACCCGCTCATCCTGTTTTGGCAAATACCAATAAAAGCTGTCAACACTCTTGCTGTTACCCCCCAAATAACATAGTGGTTATATTGGTAGAAAAGGACTGGGTATTTAGCACGGCCCCGGTAGCCTTGAGGATACTCCGTCGGCAGCAGTTCGAACGGGAAGCCTGCCAGAGGCCTGGTAGCGGTTTCCATATATGCAGTCTGTGGTTTAGCTGCAAGCAAAAAATCTAACGGCACAGTAAAAACCTCGGCTACTTCATCCGTATTGGGCGCCACCACCGCGTCAGTTGCGATGTGTACCGCATAAGGATAAAGAATAACGCCGATCGGACTGACTAATAAATCCAATGCTCCCAAGGCCGCAATATTGTCCTTTTTTACCCCAAGTTCTTCGACAGTCTCCCGTATAGCGGCTTCTAGCGGACTGCTGTCCCGGCTTTCGATGCGGCCGCCGGGAAAACAAATCTCGCCAGGCTGCCAGTTTAACTTTCCTGACCGCACCTCAAATAAAACCGCAGGTTGTCCCGCTATCTCGATAAGCGGTATGGTAACAGCTGCTTGCAAATAATCCTCTGCATTGGCAATTTTGCCTGAGTGACTGGGTAACGCACCGGCCAAGGCCCTTCTCACAGTATGAGTATCCATGGCTCCCACCTCTTATATAATATGAGTCTTAGCTTCAGGTGGGGTTTTACCCCATCTGAAGTTTAGTCGAATTTATCCAGGGACTTAGTTGCTCGCCTGTGCCCTTTAGGGTATAACTCCCGATTGTAGAAGCGAGAGTCTTAGAGCAACTTGGTCATCAGATCAAAGTTCTATTTTCCCTTCTAATCCGGGTGTAATTATCTTTTTTCCATCAGTCGTAATAAAAATGGCCTCCGTCCCTGGGTACTGTTTAAGCAGTTGTTGCCCTTTTTCAACCCCCAGCACAAACATGGCTGTACTTAGTATATCCACATTATTATCTGCTTTAGCTACAATGGTAACACTGGCAATTTCCCTTGGCTGATAGCCAGTACGCGGGTCAATGATATGCGAATACCGTACATCGTCTTTAATAAAAAATCGTTGATAGTCGCCTGATGTTTCCAGTACATCCCAGTCAGCCAGCGCTATCTTGGCTGCAATCCCCTCAGAATCACGCGGGTCCTGTACACCAATACGCCAAGGCTGCCCGTCCGGACGCTTGCCGATAATCCGTACATCGCCACCGGCGTTTACCAAGGCCGACTTGATCCCGCCGGCCTTTAAGGCATCAATTGCTTTCCGGTCGGCATACCCCTTAGCAACCGCTCCGAGATCAATTCGCATACCTGCTTTTGGCAAAAATACCGTATTGGCCTTGTCATCAATCTCAATTAGCTGAAAGTTGACTAACGGTAAGAGCGCTTTAATCTCGGCATCGCTGGGCACAAATTCCCCTTTATGGCCCACACTCCATAATTCCGTAAGCGCCCCTACACTTACATCAAGCGCACCGTTTAACTGCTCAGACCGGCTGCGCGCCAGCTTTAGCATGGTAATGACATCTGGATCAACCTGCACCTTTTCTTGACCTGCAGCCTGGTTGATCTTCGATACTTGGCTGCTTTCATCAAACCGGTTTGTCAACTCATTAATCCGTTTAAACTCAGCAAAGGCCGCCTTAACACCCGCCTCATTGCCATTACCGTATGCCGTTATCTCAATAATCGTATCCATAAGAAACTGAGTTTCTTTGTACGGTTTGTCAGTAAATAGACTACTAGTTGAGCAGCCTGCACCAACAACAAGCAGAAAAATCAACAAACCACTTGTTACTACACGACTTAAAATATTCATAAATTATGCTAGCCTCCGGACACAATATAGTAGCTTACCTTTTTTCTATTATTTATTATACCATTGAATCCAGCAGCAGGGAGTATATTACCATAAACGTAATGTAAAAATTCAAAAAAATTTTGACTGCTCAGCAGGAATAACTCGACCTATAGCGAATAACCTATGTAGATGAAAATATTCACAAGATAGTGTGTCATGAAGATGCCTAGGTTCTGAAGAACCGGTGAACTATTTTCTCCAAACAATTTGATACCGTTGAATAAGGCTACGAAAGTCTCTTCCTGGCAGCAATGACCAGGGTTTCTTAGTAGTCTTTTTTTGTACCAACCATTCCCCCTTACTTATTAACTAAATTAATAGGAGTGATTAAATCATGCATATGGCAGACGCACTTATCTCCCCAGCCGTTGGCGGGGTTATGTGGGCAGCAACCGCTGGCGTAGCCGCTTACGCCGCCAAAAAAGTTCAAAACGACCTTGATGATCGCAAAATCCCGCTGATGGGCGTACTGGGAGCCTTTGTCTTCGCCGCCCAAATGATTAATTTTACTATCCCTGGTACAGGGTCCAGTGGCCACATAGGCGGCGGGCTCTTGCTTGCCATCTTACTGGGACCGCAGGCCGCCTTTCTAACAATTACCTCAATCTTAACTATTCAGGCCTTATTTTTTGCCGACGGCGGCATTTTAGCTCTTGGCTGTAACATTTTCAACATGGGCTTTTTAGCCTGCTTCATTGGCTACCCGCTTATTTATAAACCGCTAACCGGTAAAAACCCGTCCCAAGGACGCCTATTCCTCGGCTCGGTATTAGCTGCTGTAATTGGCCTGCAACTGGGAGCTTTTGGCGTTGTACTGGAAACTCTCTTTTCAGGAATTTCCGAGCTGCCCTTTAGCACCTTTGTGCTCTTAATGCAGCCTATTCACCTGGCAATCGGTCTTGTCGAGGGACTGATTACTGCCGCTATCGTGATGTTTATTATGAAAGAATCCCCTGAGATCTTGCAGAAAACAGCTAAGGGACAACCCTTGGGTACTATTTCTATCAAAGGTGTATTAGTTACTCTCCTTATTGCCGCCATGCTTACTGGCGGTGCTCTAAGCTGGTTTGCATCCGCCAACCCGGATGGTCTTGAATGGTCTATTGCGGGAGTTACCGGTGAAGATGAATTAAAAGCTCCGGAAGGAATTCACAGCTTCTTTGCCGAATTACAAGAAAAAACCGCATTTTTGCCTGACTATAACTTGAAGCAACCAGAACAACCAGCAGTCGCCGAAACCAAAGCAGCTGAAGAAGCAGCAGCTTGGCCAGCTGTTGACAGCGGCACTTCCTTGGCAGGTATCTTAGGATCGCTGTTGACATTAGCCCTTGCCTACTCAATTGGTAAAGGCTTGCGACGCTTTGCTAAAGAGTAATTTAAATGGATTTGCTTTGTATATAGCACGTTAAATCTTTGCAGGCAAGCGGGTGGTGTGTTAGCAATACATTACCCGACTGAGCCTGCAAAACTTCTTTAATATGGAATATAGCTTGTAAAAGAGGTTGATTTATGCTGAAAATTGAAGCTAACTGGATCGACTTACGCTATCTTGATGCGCTTGCCAACCAAAACACTTTTATTCACCGCCTCAACCCTTGCGTCAAGCTGATTGCTGCCCTTAGTTTTATTATTGCCGTTACATCTTTCTCCAAATATGAAATTACCGGACTCTTTCCTTTTTTTCTCTTTCCGGTAGTCTTACTTTCCTTAGGCAATCTTCCTGCTGCCCCCATCCTTAAACGCTTGCTGCTGGTAGCCCCCTTTGTCTTGTTTATCGGCATATTTAATCCGCTTTTCGATCATACGCCAATCACGAAAATTGGTTCTATCGTTATTACCGGCGGCTGGGTTTCTTTTTTTTCCATCACCATCAGGCTATGCCTGACAATTACTACTGCCTTAATTTTAGTAGCAACTACGGGGGTTGATGCCCTTGGGTCGGCGTTACTTAAAATTGGCGTTCCCAGGATTATTGTTATTCAACTGTTATTTATGTTTCGCTATTTGCATGTTTTAGTTGAGGAATTCGTGCGTACTGCGACCGCCTACAGCTTGCGTTCATTCCATGGCGAGGGGGTTCAGTTCCGAGCGTGGGGTTCACTCCTAGGGCAGCTCTTGATTCGTTCCATTGACCGCGCTAACCGTATTTATCAATCCATGCTTTGCCGCGGCTTTGACGGCGAAGTACGCCTACTGCGTACCAGTACGCTTACCACATCAGACATAGGCTATCTTACCTTTTGGCTAGCCTTTTTCGTACTCATCCGTTGCTTTGATGTTCCAGAACTACTAGGTAAATTACTCATGGGGGTTTACTAATGAGCCATCATATTGTTGAACTAAAAGATGTAACCTATACCTATCCTGATCAAACAGAAGCTTTGCGTGGGTTGTCTGTCCGTATCACTCATGGCGAATCAGTTGCTATCGTCGGAGCCAACGGCTCAGGAAAAACCACCCTGCTCTCCCATCTGATCGGTGTACTTTTCCCTACTAGCGGCTCAATCAATATCGGCGGTTATCCTGTAACGAAAAAAACCTTACCCCATGTGCGCCGCGCCGTCGGTATGGTCTTCCAAAATTCCGATGATCAACTATTCATGCCGACAGTCTATGACGATGTCGCTTTCGGCCCCCTAAATCTAGGGTTTCCTCCCGAAGAAGTTGACGCCCGCGTAACCGCTGCTCTAACCATAGTAGGAGCATTACATCTTAAGGATCGTACTCCTTATCGGCTTTCAGGCGGTCAAAAGCGTTCGGTAGCTATTGCCACTGTCCTGGCTATGGACCCTTGCATTTTGGTCATGGATGAGCCTACCGCTGGCCTTGACCCGTTAGCACGCCGTCAGCTTATTAACCTGCTCAAAACCTTTGAGCATACAAAGATTATTGCTACCCATGACCTTGATCTAGTTTTAGACCTCTGCGCCCGCACAGTAGTGTTAAGCGCTGGTACAGTCATTGCTGACGGTCCCACGCTGGACATCTTTAGTGATGAAGAACTTCTTAATAAAGCACATTTAGAAAAACCCTTCCGCATGCAAGGTTGCCCCATCTGTCATCCGCCAAAACAGTGAACTTGTTTAATAAGGCTGAACAGTGAAAAAAACCCATCATCAAATTTCGGTATATCCCCAAATTCGATGATAGGTTTTTTTATATTGTATACTCGACACGGCCAACGACAGACCCCGAACATGATGTTCATTCTGCCACCGAACGGCTATGTATACTTTATTCATGTGTTTATTATAGCATCTATGTATACAAAAATCAATCTGAATTTTGGGGCAGATACGCACTAACCCTTTTCTTTAAAATACCAAAACCACCCACTGAAATGCGGACAATTTTTGGCACAACCAAAACTACTCAATTCCAGGTTGTACCTAAATAGAACAGGTACTTTTTAGAGCCGGCTTTGTTGTCAAATCAACAGGTTGAACTGTCTTCATCAAGGCAGCTAAATAATAGGATAATTATAATGATAATTATGACCCAACTATTGCTGCCGTGACCACCACAACCTTTACCAAAACCAAAACCCATATATATATACCTCCTTTATTATGTAGTAGGGAAGATATTATATACTATGATATCGGCGTGATTTTGCTACTAATTTCGCTCTATTATAAGAGGATCCTATCACACGATGAGGCTTACATATATTATTACACTATAAGAAAACCGCTAGCGCGGCCTTTTAATCTTCAGCCAAAAAATAGTAATGCTATACTCCACGATACCGTTATTCCTTTGCGTACTTTGAATACTTTGCGGTAACAATCCTTAAAATGGAATGGGATGGGCTTGGCTTTTGGCTAGTTCTTTGGATTTGCACACATCAGATATTTGATCAATCGAATACAAGGTGAGGGCCTTTTACTTTTGGCATTGCCCCAAAAGTAACAAAAAGTCTAGGCCCCAAGCCTCCAAAAGCTGAAAAGCCGGACGATATTCCTAAAATCCGTAAACTCGCTACGCTCAAACAGTACGGATTTCTTAACGAAATACCGCCCGGCTTTTCTCCTGCGGAACGCTTTTTCCGGCAAAGGCCGAGGGGTTACGGGAGTTACGAGGTTACTGGACGCAAACAGTACAGCCACCTGACAGCCCTTGTTTTATAAGGCATCCACGACTCCTCAAACTGTCGAGTAGAAAATAGGCTTCTCAGCCTATAACCCGCTACCTAAGCCGGAAAGTCACCCCTCCGGCTCGGCTCCAGAACCGGACGTGACAATTTCTCGTCATCCGGCTCCTCAGTTATTTG
>Ga0316604_10000625_pt1 | contig 39944 bp, 44 predicted proteins | sample OWC_soil_day20_C_FD_207650 | JGI IMG/M metagenome (GOLD analysis project Ga0316604, IMG submission 207650) | Wetland soil microbial communities from Old Woman Creek delta, Ohio, United States - OWC_soil_day20_CT | ecosystem: Environmental > Terrestrial > Soil > Wetlands | place: USA: Ohio... | reverse complement strand
TGGCGAAATAGGGGAGGAAAATATAAATGGAAAGTGCAACTTCTAAAGCTGTAACATTGATGATTATTGCTCTGCCAACTATGTTTGCCGTTATCGGCGTATTCATAGCGGCAACCAAAGCTCTTCACGCTGCCTTCCCGGCACCTGTTGAAGACGATGAAGATGATGATAACTAATCTCTTCAAATTAGGTTGAATTTTTATTTGTGATTGAATAAATAGTATTCAGTTTAGTAAAGGTGAAATAGTAAATAATTGTAATCAATCAAAACGAAAATATTACGTATTTAACTTGATGAGGAGGAATCGTAATTGGAAATTTCATTAGCCGCAATAATGTCAATGATTGCACTGGCAATTGTTGTAGTTATCAGCTGCATTAACGAAGATCTGAACGTTGGTTTTCTCAGCATTGGTTTTGCAATCATTGTTGGCGGTGTATGGGGCGGTTTAACCGGTGCTAAAGTTATGGGTTCATTCCCGCTCAGCTTATTCATGATTTTGGTTGGTGTAACCTTTATGTTTGGTATGGCACAAACCAATGGAACTATGGAGAAGCTGACTTCCTATTCTGTAAGACTTTGCAAAGGCAACACTGCTCTCATTCCCCTAATTGTTTATGTATTAACAACTTTTGTAACAACTATCGGACCTGGCAATATTGCCGGTTGTGCTTTGATGGCTCCTGTAGCCATGGCAATCGCTTCACGCGTTGGGATGCCTGCTTTTCTAATGACCCTTATCGTTGTTGGTGCCGCTAATGGCGCTGCGTTCTCACCGTTTGCTCCTACAGGTATTATTTCCAACGGTATTATTGCCAAAATGGCTCCTGGTCTTGGTATTGCCGCTGATCAACTCAACAGTCTTGCCTGGAAAATCCATTTCAACTCAACCTTAGCCCAAGGTCTTATTAATATCGGTGGTTTCTTTGTTCTTGGCGGTTGGGCCTGGATTCAGAAGCAACGTGGTGCCAGCTTGGATATTGATGAGTTGGCTCCAAAACCCGAACCTTTCAATAAACATCAATGGCTGACTTTAGGTATGGTTGGTCTCTTGATTCTTATGGTTATCTTTCCTGGATTGCCAGCATTCAAACCGTTCTTCAAGGCTAATGCTTGGCTTGCTAACATGCTTTCTAACGTTGGCTCTGTTGCTTTCGTATTATCTGGCGTTTTGATGCTGACCGGTTCCGGCGACAGCAAAGCATCTGTCAAAGTAATGCCTTGGGGCGTTATTATGATGGTTTGTGGCGTATCAGTTCTGATTGACGTAATGGACCAAGCCGGTGGCTTAAACGCCATGGTTAAGATGATTGGTGCAATTTCCAATACGACAACCATTAACTTCTGGCTGGGACTTATCCCTGGTATTATTTCGGCCTACTCCAGCTCCTCTGGTGTTGTAATGCCGATGTTTCTGCCGATGGTTCCTGGTCTTGTGAAAGAAATCGGCGGTGGCAATCCAATCGCAATGATTTCATCTATCAATGTTGGTTCCCATATTGTTGATACCGCACCACTGTCTACTCTTGGCGCATTATGTATTGCCTGCGCCGGCGAGCATGAAGACAAAGCTAAATTGTTCCGTAATCTGCTCATCTGGGGTCTGTCAATGTCAGTTGTCGGTGCTGTTGTCTGCTATGTTTTCTTTGGACTGCTTGGTTTCTAATTGGTTTCTAAATTGTAATGTCAAATAAGCCGAACAGTGATGTTCGGCTTATTTTTACAATAAAATTTGTGGTTTTTGGGTTACCCTATTGGTAGCCCTTTATTTATAAAAAAGGTATAATTACTCAAAGCTATATATGGAGGTAGAATTGTGGAAAAAGATACAGTTATATTTTCTGGATATGCGCAATTACCGTCTGGAACGGTTTCGAGTGAGATTTATAAGGTAATGGCGTTGGTAGTTGTTGTGGATTTGGAAAAAGGAACTATACTTGAATCTGAATGTACGCTGTCAACACGTCTGGCAGAACGTTTTGTAAGAGAGTTGTTAGTGGGAAAAAGCCTTAGAAGTGATCTGGCGGAAATGATTGGTCTAATTAATGCAAGATATCAAGGGACAGCAAGAAAATCAATAATCTGTGCATTGCGGATTATTGCTGATAAGTATATGGCGTTTGTTGAAGGCAATAGTAAATTATAACTAAGAGCGGTTGGCGTAACGAAGGTAAAGTCTGTACGCTACACCTCTCTTAGTTTTACGATAGTATGTGGCTAAAATTGGGAGGATGACGAAGGCGTATTTCCTGCCATGAACAAGTTCAAAAAGTGCAGTGCTGTTGCCGACATATAGCGATTGCGGACCCAGATAATGGCGGCGGTGGTTTCTAGTGCAGGATTGGCGATTTCTTTGGTGATTAAGTTTGTCCGGGGGATTAGTCCCACGGCTGAGCGCGGCACAACCGCAACACCGATATTCGCATCTGCCCAGGCTAGTATTGGCATAACATCATCGCTTTCGCAGAGGATATAAGGGGAAAAGCCGGCCTGACGGCAATAAGTCGTTAACTGATTCTCGAATTTGCGATGAATCATAAGCGGCTTGTCCTCTAGGTCACTTAGGTTAACCGTAGGGGTAGTGATGGTTTCCATACCCGGATGATTGGGACTGTAGACAATTACCAGTGGCTCATTGGGGAGAGTAACCGATTCGTATGTATTGGTATCAAAGGGAGTGCGCACCATTCCCAAATCGACAATGCCTCGATCCAAAAGTTCGGTGATGCGGCTGGTTTCACCCTCGCGTATTCTGAAAGTCACATTGGGGTAAAGGCTGCGAAAGGTTTTAATAAAATTAGGTAAGAGGGTTGCACCGGAAGCGGTAACAGCTCCGATAGAAAGAATGCCGCGGATGCCTGTGTCAAAATCAAGGAGTTCTTTGGTGGTCGTGTTAAGCAGATCGGCAATCTGCTCGGCGCGCTTGCGTAGTAAATGGCCGGCTGCAGTTAACTTGATTTTGCGTTTGCCGCGTTCCATGAGCTGAACGCCTAACTGGTCTTCAAGCTTCTTAATTTGACGGCTTAAAGGCGGCTGAGCCATATGTAAGCGTTTGGCGGCAGCTGAGATATTGCCTTCTTCGGCTATGGCCAAAAAGTATTGTATATCGCGAATATCCATTATTATTCTCCTGATAATTATTAATTAATATAATATTCGATATTAATACACTAGTCAATATTATTATACTTTTTAGGTATAATAATATTGCGAAACTGATATTTTACGTATAATAACTTGCTTGATATAATTCTATTGTAATTAACGTAAGTGAGGTGGACTAAACATGAGCTTTAAAGTACACGAAAATCGCTGTAAGGGTTGCGGTATCTGCGTGGAGTTATGCCCCAAAAAGGTATTAACTGTTAATCAACTCCAAAAAGTTGAAGTTGTCAATGAAAAAGACTGTATAGTATGTCGTCAGTGCGAAATGCGTTGCCCTGACTTCGCCATCTTTGTACAAAAATAGTAGGGGGAGTGAATAACGTGTCAAGAGTTAGTCTTATGCAGGGCAACCAAGCTGTCGCTGAAGGAGCAATTGCTGCCGGTGTATCATTTTTCGGTGGTTATCCCATTACGCCTTCAACCGAAGTAGCCGAGTCCTTAGCAAAAATGCTGCCGGCCAATGGCGGCAAGTTTATCCAGATGGAAGATGAGATTGCCGGAATTGGTGTTATTATTGGTGCTGCGCTTGCCGGCAAAAAGGTAATGACTGCAACAAGCGGCCCGGGGTTTTCGCTTAAGCAGGAACTGATCGGATATGCCTGTATTGCCGAAATTCCTATGGTTATTGTCAATGTACAGCGTATGGGTCCTTCCACTGGCCAACCGACAGCACCGGCTCAAGGTGATGTTATGCAGGCGCGCTGGGGCACCCATGGTGACCATTCTATCATTGCGTTAACTCCAAGCACCGTACCCGAATGTTTTGATTTAACAATTAAAGCATATGAGATGTCCGAAAAGTATCGCATTCCGGTTATCCTTTTACTGGACGAAGTCGTTGGTCATATGCGTGAGCGCATTGAACTGCCTGATTCCTATGATACATTGGTTAAACCGCAGCGCAAACTGCCTACGGTTTCTCCTGAAGAATATAAGGCCTATAAGCCTGATGCCGATTTAGTTCCGCCAATGGCTCCGTTTGGTAAAGGCTACCGTTGGCATGTAACTGGACTTGTTCATGACGAATCCGGATTCCCTGACGGTTCGCCGGCAGCAACGCAAAAATGCCTTGACCGTCTGCAGGACAAAATCAATAATAATTTAGATGAAATAGTTCTTTACGAAAACTACCTCATGGAAGATGCCGAAATTGCCGTAGTAGCTTATGGTGGTAGCGCTCGTACCGCTTATGCCGCTATTGATGAAGCTCGCAGCAAAGGGATTAAAGTTGGCCTTTTCCGTCCAATAACCATGTGGCCTTTCCCTGCAAAACAAATTAAAGAAGTTGCCGGTAAAGTAAAACACATCGTTGTGGCTGAAATGAACCAAGGACAATATGTTATCGAAGTTGAGCGGGCTGTTGCCGGCAAAGTACCGGTAACACTGCATGCAAAATATAACAGCGAAGCCATTACTCCGGCTGAACTGCTGGCTACAATTGAAGGACTGAAATAAGTATTGTAAGGAGGATTGTTCAGTAGATGGAAATGGAACAGATGATAGAGAAATATTTCCGCCCCGGAAGACTGCCGCATATATGGTGTCCGGGCTGCGGCAACGGCATAGTTACAGGGGCAATTGTAAAGGCCATTGATAAACTTGCGTTTGAAAAAGATGATATTGCGGTTGTATCCGGTATCGGCTGTTCAAGTCGGGCATCAGGCTATCTTGATTTTAATACCGTCCATTCCGCGCATGGCCGTGCATTGCCGGTTGCCACCGGTGTCAAGCTTGCCGAACCTCGTCTTAAGGTAATTGTAGTTACCGGTGATGGTGACGCAACCGCGATTGGCGGCAACCATTTTATTCACGCTGCTCGGCGTAATATCGACTTGACAGTGGTACTGTATAACAACAATATCTATGGTATGACCGGCGGTCAGTATTCACCATTAACTCCGACAAATTCCAAAGCAACAACCGCCCCTTATGGAACAGTAGACCGGGCGTTCGATGTAACCGAATTAGCCAAGGGCGCCGGTGCCACCTTTATCGCCCGGGCGACCACCTTCCATACACAACTATTGTCTGACCTGATTGCTCAAGGCATTCAGCACGAAGGCTTCAGCATTATCGAAGCAATCACCGCCTGCCCGATCTCCTATGGTCGCCAGAACAAATTGGGAGCAGCTCCGGCTATGATGAAATGGCAAAAAGAGCATGGCGTTATGCTTGCCGCCTACGAAAAGCTCTCAGACGAACAAAAAGAAGACAAGTTCCCAATCGGCGTGTTATACAAAAAAAACGCTCCCGAATATGTGGCTGAATATGATAAAGTAATTGCTAAAGCCCAGAAAGGAGCGAAATAACATGAAACAACTTCGTTTATCCGGAACGGGCGGACAAGGCCTAATTCTGGGCGGGATAATTTTGGCAGAAGCTGCGCTGATGGATGGAAAAAATGCCATACAATCCCAATCTTATGGCCCGGAAGCTCGTGGTGGATCCAGCAAATCAGAAGTAATTATTTCTGATAAAGTTATCCATTATCCCAAAATCACCATACCTGACGTTGTACTCGCCATGAGTCAGGAAGCTTGCAAGAAATACACCACTGACTGTACCGAGGAAGGCATACTGATCACTGACAGTATGTTTGTCGGCCAGTTGCCAGATAGAAAGTTCAAGAAGGTATATGAACTGCCTATTACCCAAACTGCACAAGATGGCCTGGGTAAAGCTTTGTTTGCCAACATTGTGGCCTTGGGTGCTATTGTGAAAATAACTGGTGTAGTATCTATGGAATCATTGACCAAAGCCGTACTGGCCCGCGTTCCTAAAGGAACAGAGGAAGTTAACCAAAAGGCTCTTGTTTTGGGCAGTGAGTTAGTAAAAGAATAATATCAGTCAGCCCGCTTTCAGCAAATCTCTGGAAGTGGGCTTTTTGTTTGGTCATAGATATATAATGAAAATTGAATCATTAGGTTGTTAGCTTCTCTATGAATCAAACAACCATTTTAAACAAGAATCAGTTCGGTGTACTCACAGAGATAGTTGTGGGTGCATTTTTTTATAACTGTGAATATATTGATATGGGACAGTTTTTGCGGAGTTTAGTTTACGCTGGTTTTGGAATGTAACTGGATATGGAGGCGTAGATGATGAAATGGCTGGAAGAACATATCGCGGTTATTTGTATGGCATTTGGTTTATTGAGTGCGATGTTTGTTATGCTTTCTTGGGGGATTGGTTATTATGCCAACGCTCTTTTGGGGACACATTTTGACATATTCTCATGTTGGCAGGGGATTAGTGCAATGGGAACAGGCTTGGTCGGTTTATTAAAATGGTTAATTGACAGCACGAAAAATTCACCGCTTGGCGAGTATCCCCGGCGAGAAAGAGAGTAGAGGTTATTTAGCTTGTCTCAGAGCAAACAAGGGGGGATTTGTTTGAACTATATCAGCTTGGAACAAATAAAACAGCTTGCCACAACTTGTAAGGCATCTATTTGGCAGCAGGCCCAGTCGGCAGGGCGTGATGTTATATTGTATTTACACTGGTCGGCCGGTCATTACGGACAGTTTTTTGATGATTACCATATTAATATTGATTATGATGGCAGTATTTATGTCAGTACAGATGATTTGGCTGAAATTAAGGCACATACCTGGCGGCGCAACACCGGAGCGATTGGTATTGCCTTGGCGTGTTGTTATAATGCAACCACCAATGACTTTGGGCCAGAACCGCCAACTGAGCAACAGGTTGAAACCATGGCCCAGGTAGTTGCTGTGCTGTGCAAAATCTTGGATTTGACAATTGATGCCGAGCGGGTGATGACTCATGCCGAAGCAGCCGATCTTGATGACTACGGTCCAGCTACTACTTGTGAGCGCTGGGATTTATGGTTTTTGCCTGGGGTGGCAAAGGGAGAAGGGGGAAATACCATTCGCAACAAGGCCCTTGGCCATCGACAACAGGCGGGTGTTTGAGCTGCTTACTGCTTCAATGGAGACTTAATTCAGACAGCATTTTAACGCCGCCTGGATTCTAGTCGGAATTATCCTAATGTCTAGCCGTGCCCGTAAGAGTATACTCCCGCTTGTGTAGGTAAGCTTTGGATCTGGAGACCCTTAGAGCGGGTTGGTCATCGAATAAAACATAAACCTGCCCTTAATGGGCAGGTTTTCTATATGAAGCCATTATCTACACATACTTTCACAGTACGGCAAATAGTATTATCGAGCAAATCAGTAGTGCTATAACAAAGCAAACTCCGAAAATAAACGGGGCGGTGCGATAGAGAAAATGCATTGTATCCAGGGATTTTTCAATAGTGTTGAGGAATGAAGGCCTCATATAAACCCCTCCTTACTAACTGTTTCGTATTATTATTGTACCAAATGTACTTTTCTATGTATAGCTATTTTCTTTTTACCAAATTGCATCCAGATGATTTTAGGTTTACAATAATAGCTATAGTTAGATAGTATTGTTAGGGAGTTTATCATGAGTTCTTTTTCTAAAAATAAAGTGGCTTATATGTATCTACTGATAACTTTTTTGGCGTGGGGCAGCTTGTATGTTGTCAGCAAATTTGTGTTAGATAAAATTCCGGTGATTACGGTGTCGTTTATACGGTATGTTATTGCCGGGGCTGTCCTTTATTTTATCTTAAAGCAAAAAAAACTAAAAAGCATTCAGCAGCAGGATTACAAGTATGTGTTTTTGATTGGCTTTCTCGGTTATTTTGTATCTATGGCAACACAGTTGTTAGGAACTAAATTGACAAGTGCTTCGCTGGCAGCGTTGGTTAACTCGGTAAATCCGGTCATGATTATGCTGTTTGCGGTGGTAATTCTGAAAGAAAGGTTAACACTGAAAAAAGCGGTTTGTGGAATTCTGGCAATTGCCGGGGTCTATATTATTGTTGGTGGAGTAGATGGGCGTGGGCAGATATGGGGAATTTTGATCTCAATATTTTCAGTTGTTCTATGGTCGTGGGTATCTGTTGCCGTGAGGAAAATTACGCAAAAATATGACGCGTTGCAAATTACCACTTACGCAATTATTATTGCCGCTATCTGTACCATGCCATTTTCGCTGTGGGAGCTTAGTGTAAGTTCAGATGTGCAGTTTGATGGTAGTGTCATGCTTGCAATACTGTATATCGGGCTGGTTTGTACGGCGTTATCGCATGTGTTGTGGAACAAAAGCTTATCAATGATCGAGGCCGGAACTTGTTCGCTGTTTTATCCATTGCAGCCCATGGTCGCTGTTTTGCTTGGCGGAATATTTTTGGGTGAAAGTATTAGTGCAAACTTTGTGTTTGGCGCCATTCTCATTATTTGTGGGGTAATGTTCAGTATTATTGGCAGTAAAGAATAATTGGAAATAGTTTACATGCCTGACGAGGTTGTGAAATTTTTTTCAGCAAAAGTATTGACAAATAAAGAAATTTTTACTATATTAATAATAGTTATTAATTAGAAATAATTATCTAAGGGAGAGGTTATAATGAAGAAATTTGTATGTACAATTTGTGGTTATGTTCATGAAGGCGATTCTGCTCCGGACGCATGTCCACAATGTAAGGCGCCGGCAGCTAAATTTACTGAGCAAGTTGCCGGCTTAGCCTGGGCAGATGAGCATCGGATCGGAGTTGCCGCTGGCGTTGATCCTGAAATTATTGAAGGCTTAAAAATGAACTTTACCGGCGAATGTACCGAAGTCGGCATGTACTTGGCTATGAGCCGGCAGGCAGACCGGGAGGGGTATCCCGAGGTAGCCGAAGCGTATAAGCGTATTGCTTTTGAAGAAGCCGAACATGCTGCCAAATTTGCTGAGCTGCTTGGTGAAGTGGTATTTACCTCTACTAAGAAAAACCTTGAAGTGCGTGTAGATGCTGAACATGGTGCCTGCCAAGGCAAACTTGATCTTGCCAAAAAAGCGAAACAGCTTAATCTGGATGCTATTCATGATACTGTTCACGAAATGTGCAAAGATGAAGCCCGTCATGGCGCTGCCTTTAAAGGTCTTCTGGAAAGATACTTCAGCAAATAAGCTGTGTGGATTGGCTAACAATCCGGCACGTTTACGATAAGCGGTAACAATAATTGTATTGAACTTGCACAATACCCACCAGGCATTACGGACATTTCCGCTAATACTTGGTGGGTATTTGTTCGACTAAAATTCAGGCGGCGTTAAAACGCCGTCTGAATTAAGGCTTCATTTATCTTTGGCGACTTAAAACTTGCAGATAAGTTTTTGGATGAGCGGATATTCATATGGTTGGCCATCAATTGCCTTTATCGCAGCGATAATCGAGGTTATAAACAGAAGTACGCAAAGGAGTGCCAATACCGGCAACAGCAGCAGCCCAATAAGTAACAGGCTCAACAATCCGGTTATTGCAGAAATTACAGCAAGGACAAGATGCGCAACAAGTGCCTGTTTAGCGTGTTCATGGACAAAAGGATCATCTTTTTTTAGTAAAAATATGATAAGCGGGGCAACAATAAAGCCTAATCCACCAAGTAAATAAGCCAGATGAGCAAGCACGGCCAGTATCTTTTGTTCTCCTGTGATATACATTACAGACCCTCCCTGTCTAAAAGTGTTATAGTGAGCTGGAAATTAGCTTTTTATTCAAAGACAATTCAAAAGTATATAGTATATTATAGCAAACAACCAAGCTAGCGTGCGCTTTTTAAGGTTGAATTTTTAAAAAAAATACTGGATTAATCGAAAAGGCACCTCACTGCAGAGGCGATTTTTCGATTCCCAGTATCTCTTCTAATTGCTGTAGCATCTCATAACGGCTCTGATCAAGAGCTTGCGTATATAAGCTGCAGCCAACATCAGCCAGTATAGACTCAAGCAGGTTGGCGGCCTGAACTTCGTTCAATTCCAGTTTGGTTTCTGTTAGCAAGAAGGTTTGAATGCGTTTAATTAACTCGGTTTTATTGGTTATATCAAGGTCGGGTTTGTTCAATTTTTCTGCTCCTAGATGACTGTTTTGTTTACTATAGTATAACACGCGACTATTTGAATTGTTTTATATTGGGCATAATATTTATACGAAATATTGGTTATGGTATTGCACTGAGGTGAAAAGTATGGCTAGAACAGTTGTATTGGACTTTGACGGTGTAATTCACAGTTATACCAGCGGCTGGCAAGGCGTAACGGTAATTCCTGATCCGCCGGTTGCTGGGATCAAAGAAGCTATTGTTGATATACGCAAGTTTTATAAGGTTGCGGTTGTTTCGACTCGCTGTTTTCAGGAAGGTGGTCTTGAGGCTGTAAAAGCTTGGCTGGCAAAGCACAATATAATTGTTGATGAGGTGCTGGCCCATAAACCGCCGGCAATCGTGTATATCGATGACCGTGCGTTAACTTTTGATGGTAATCCCCAAAAATTGTTGCACAAAATCAAGACATTTCGAACCTGGCAGCAGCGCTAAAATAAGGAAGGCGGCTAGTCTGCCGCCTCATCTTTTGCAACCTGTTCAAACGCTTCTCGGTGTTTATGCTCGTTTGTCATAGCCTCAGAAACAATGGATTTGTTAATTTGCTTGCGAGATAAGGCGTTATCGCCGGCACTCATAGCATATTCGCTGGTATAAGACTCCATTTGCGATTTTTGGCGCATGGTGTCACCTCCTAAGTTATTGTTTCCGTATTACAGGTATATACGGCAGGTAAGAGTTGGATAATAACAGCATAATAATAGTTTTTTTGACAAAGCTTGCCAAAAAAGAACAAATTAGTTATACTTAAATTAAACTAATTAATAATAATTATCGTTAATTAATATTTTCACATATTATATAGGAGTGAGTAGAATGATGAGAGAGTCAGAATCTGCTATGTCGCAAACAGGCACTTCGGGATCGAGGGTATGGCCGTTAAAAGGGAGTATTGCAGTTTTTACTGGGATATTATATGTTTTGATACAGTTATTCTAAGTTTTTTCGCAGGCGCAACTGGTGCAAGAATACTGTACTGATATATTGCTGTTTTTGTTGCTGCAGCATCTATTATAACTAGTACCTTTAGAGAAGGTGGTATAGTCGTGCGCGCATTAGTTGTCGACGATTCAAAAGTCAGCCGGGATTTCATTATTTCTCATTTGCGTGAATTGGGAGTAACCTTGGTTGAGGAAGCGGAAGACGGGTTTGATGCTATCAACAAGATTAAAATGCTTTCGGCGGGTACTAAATATGATATTATTACCTTAGATGTTGTTATGCCCAAAAAAGATGGTCTGGAGGCACTCAAGGATATTAAACTGCTGTCGCCCAATTCTAAGATTATTATCTGCAGTTCAAATAATGACGTACACACTGTAAAGGTAGCTCTCGGTTTTGGCGTTGATGGTTTTGTCGTAAAACCCTTCACCAGGCAGAAGTTTTTGGAAGTACTGTGGCGAAGTTTGAAAATAGACAAAAAGTAAGGTAAAATGATAAAATAAGGTTGCTTTCTATTAGAACTAAGATAAACCATCGCTAAATTGCGATGGTTCTTTATTTCCCTAGCAGAATATATAACTATCATAAAAGCAGGATAAGGGCAACGTCGACTTCCGCCATCGCTAAAAAGCTCGGCTCAAGCCGTGTTTTCTTTAGACTTGCATATAGCCGGCTGGAAAATCGCCGGCAAGTAAAGCGAGAGGCGGCGTAGATATGGGGTTAGTAAGCAAATATGGAGATTTGGTTTTTATTGTGGCAGCGTTGCTGTATGGGTTGACACGAGAGCCACAAACGACATGGTCAATCAGTGATACTGTACTTATGGTTATGCTGCTATTGGTGGCAGCCAACCGGATTCGTAAAGCGTTTAAGCCCAAAGGCTGAGCGCGGGCTCTCGCGGGGCCGATTAATGATTGACAAAATAGCGGCAATGAGTAATAATAACAACATACCGACTAGTAGGTATGTTGTTGAGCAGGGAGTGTGGCGGTATGACTAAAACCAATATTATTAATGCGGCTTTGCGGTTGTTTGTGACGCGAGGCTATAATTCGGTTTCGCTTATTGATGTGGCCAATGAAGTGGGTATCACCAAGGGCGGGATCTATCATTATTTCTCTAGCAAGGATGCGTTATTGCAGACCAGCATGCACTATTTGCTGGAACGGCTGGAGGACAAATATGCCGAACTATTAAGTGTCAAATACAGTACCAAAGAGGTACTTACTGCGCTGTTGGTGGAGCGAACGCTGGAGCGCTATGCAAAAGACTTGTTAGGGGTCGAAGGTGACGGCCGGGTTGACTGTATTCATTTTGTGATTGAGATTATGAGTAAGTTTCCGGATATTCAGGAGCGAATGGAACAAGGGCGCATAACTATCTGCGAAGCTTTTGCCGGAAAAATTGAAGACGCGATAAAACAGGGCGAATTAAAGCCGGGTCTTGACAGTTATTCGCTGGCAGCTTCGATTATGGCTATGGTCAACGGTCAAGTGGCGCTGGGTCGATCTTTTCAGTCGCCGGAGATGCGTGCGCGCATGATGGAGAGTATGTGGCAGTTAATCGCTGCATAAATGAGACTAAATTTTGACGGCAATTTTGTGCGGTGAAGATTCTAGTCGAATTTATCCAGAAACGTAGCCACTTGCCTGCGTACGCAGCCCTATACTCCCGCTTGTCGAAGCGGGAGTATAGGGCAAGTTAGGCAGCAGATAAAATTTTTTTAATATAGACATACCGACTGGTAGGTATGTCCAACTTATCACTTCAGCTAAATTTTTTATGGAGGTTTGTTTGATGAACAAGTGGAAGCCGAAATACTGGATAGTTCCGGTGATACTGGTAGTTGCCATTACACTGGCAGTCCGCAGTGGTGTCTTTGCTTTTGGGAAAAATGAGGCAAAAACGGTTGACAGCGGACTTAGTGTGAAGGTAGCAGATGCTGCATATATTGATGTTGTCCCTAGCCTCTTGTTCAACGGTTCTATTGAAGGTAAGATTGCGGCAACTGTGAGTGCTAAAATTGCCGGCAGAATTGAACAAGTGTTGGTGGAGGAAGGACAGGACGTTAAGGCCGGCGACCCTTTAGTTAAGCTGGAAGCTGTTGAACTGGCAAACTCGGCTAGACAAGCCGGTGATGCGGTAGGCAAGGCACAGATTAACTACGAATTGGCACTCAATGATTACAACCGGTATCAACGGTTGTTTGATAAAGGCGCTGTGTCGGAACAACAGTTAGATAATATCAGGGCTAAATTAAAAACGGCAGAAGCTGACCTGTCAAGTGCAAAAGCCAATCAAAGCAGCGCCGAGCAGCAATACGGCTATGGCATAATCAGCGCGCCGGTTGACGGTGTGGTTGCCAGCAAAAATGCTACTATCGGCCAAGTGGTTTCTCCTGGCGCGGCGCTGATGGTGGTACAGGACATTGATCAGGTTTTTGCGGTGATTAATGTGGAGCAAAAAGATTTGGGCCGCGTAAAAGTTGGACAAAAAGCTAGTGTTACGATCGATGCCTACCCAGATAAAGTTTTTGTCGGGACAGTTGACATTATGAATCCGGAAGCCGGCTCAGCCAGTCGGATGTTTAAGACCAGAATTAAAGTTGACAATGACGGCGCTATATTAAAGCCAGGCATGTTTGCCAAGGTCGAACTGACAACAGGCGACAGCGCTGCTGTGCTTACCGTGCCGCAATCGGCTGTTGTGCAAAAACAGGGCATATATTATGTGTTCACTGTCGAAAATGGCAAGGCTGTCCGCCAGCAAATTGAGATTGGTGAGGTAACCGGCAGCACAATTGTCGTTAAAAGTGGGCTGCAGCCTGGAGCTAAGGTCATTATTACAAGTACCAGCCGCATTAAAGATGGAGACGCAGTACGCGTTATATCATAGATTAAGAGGAATAAAACATGAAGCTTACAGAGATTAGCGTAAAGCGTCCGGTGTTTGCTACGGTGATGATTTTGGCGCTGGTAGTGTTAGGCTTGGTTAGCTATATTTCCCTGCCTGTAGATCAATATCCTAACGTGGAAATGCCTGTAGTTGCCGTAACTGTCCAGTATTCTGGGGCAGCGCCGGAGCAAGTGGAAGCAAAAGTTACGAAGGAAATAGAGGAAGCAGTCAGTGAAGTCGCAGGTGTCGATCATGTAACATCCACCATAAGTGAGGGAGTTTCCACAACGGTTATTCAATTCACTATGGAAACAAATGCCGATGCCGCCGCACAAAATGTGCGGGATAAACTGGGCGGTGTGCAGGCCAACTTACCGGACGGAGCAAAAGCGCCAATTATTGCCCGGTTTGACCCTGCAGACACTCCGATTATCTCGATTGCCGTAACCGGTGATGTTAGTCAGAGGGAACTTACGGTCCTTGCAGAGGATGTAATAACCAAACGGCTCAAAGCCGTCAACGGAGTTGCTTCTGTTGATGTAAAAGGCGGCCTTGACCGTGAGATTCAAATCCGATTAGACAGTAATCAAATGTCAGCCTACAGCCTTACTATCCCGGAAGTCCTAAATAGCCTGCGCAACGAAAATATTGATTCGCCTGGCGGCAAGGTTACCGATGGACGGCGGGAAACCGATCTCAGAGCGGTAGGCAGCATCAAAGAGCCTAATCAGTTTCTCAATATTGCTGTCGGCCAGCGTGATGGTGTCACTCTTTATGTGAAAAATATTGCTGCGATCAAAGATACTACCGAAGAGGTAGCAACCATCACCAAGCTTAATGACAAGCCGGCGCTCGGCCTTGACATTATGAAGCAGTCAGGCAGCAATACCGTACAGGTTGTAGGTAATGTAAAAAAACAGCTGGACAGCATTAAGAAAGACCTGCCGCCAGGGATTGATCTGGTGGTGGTTCGCGATAATTCGAAAACCATTAAAGAATCGGTGGAAGATGTTGAATTTAACCTTATCACCGGCGGTATTTTAGCGGTTGCGATTGTATTTTTGTTTCTGGGCAACTGGCGAAGTACCATCATCAGCGGTATTGCCATTCCGGTTTCGGTTATTGCCGCTTTCCTGGTAATGAAGGCGTTAAACTTTACACTCAATACCATGTCGCTGTTGGCATTGTCCTTGGCGGTCGGGTTGTTAATTGACGATGCCATTGTGGTTATCGAAAATATTGTGCGTCACTTGGAAATGGGCAAAGACAAGGTAAGTGCCGCCTTGGACGGAACCGCAGAGATCGGTCTTGCCGTTATGGCTACTACTTTTAGTCTTGTTGCCGTATTCTTGCCTGTCGGTATGATGAACGGTATTGTCGGCCAGTTCTTCAAAGAGTTTGGCATTACCGTGGCAGCCAGTGTACTGGTATCCTTGTTTGTAGCGTTTACTTTGACGCCCATGCTTTCAGCTAAGTATCTAAAGCATGCGGAAATCAAAAACACAGGCAGGCTGGGAGCCGCCTGGCATAAGTGGAATGCCAAGTTTGATGAGTTAACATGCAGATATGGGGAATTTTTGCGCCAGGCACTAGGACAGCGCCGCAAAGTCATGCTGGTGGCAGCAGGCTTATTTATCGGCAGTTTAACTCTGCTGCCACTGCTAGGAGCAACCTTTATCCCTGATGCCGATAACGGGGAATTCACGGTAACCGCTGTTGTTGATCCTGGCATGAGTGTGAGTGCGGCGAGTGAAATAACAGATTCTATGCTGGGCATCATTCGCAATCTGCCGGAAGTTAAGCAAACCTATAGTGTGGCGACTGCCCGCAATATTAACATCATGGCCGAGCTTTCGCCGAAAAAACAGCGTCATCGCAGTGATCAGCAAATCATTGACGAACTGCGCCACAAACTTGGCGATATTGCCGGTGTGGAAATCAGTATAGCCAAAAAGTCAGGTATGTCGAGTGGTAAGCCGGTGTCACTGGTTGTTCAGGGAACCTCACTGGAAACCTTGGCAGAGCTTGCCGAACAGGTGGAAGAGGTTGTTAAAAGCATACCCGGGGCTGTTGAAGTATCATCAAGTTATGAGGCCGGTAATCCTGACGCGCAGCTTGTGGTCAACCATGACAGGGCAGCTGATTCGGGGATTTCAACAGCAAGCATTGCCGATGCGCTGCAAACCATGTTTAATGGCAAGGTTGTAACCCAATACAAAGAGGGTGATGACTCCTATGATGTCAGAGTTATCTTAAACCCGGACGAACGCCGAAGTCTGGCTGATGTTAATAAGGTGTACCTGTCAGGTACGGCACGTGATAAAAGCGGCAAAGTGGTTATGATACCGTTATCGCAAGTTACCGATACCGTCTATGCTACCAGTCCGGCGCAGATTAAACGCTATGACAACCAGCAGCAGATTACCATATCGGCAAATTTAAGCGGTATTACGTTAGGTGAATTCAATACCGCCTTTAAGAACAAAATTGCGGCAGTAACTATGCCTGAAGGCTACAAATTTGTAGCTACCGGACAAACACAGTCCATGAATGATGCGTTCACCAGCATGAGTTTGGCCTTGTCCATGGCAGTACTGTTTATCTTCTTTGTGCTGGCCGCCCAATTTGAGAGCTACCTTGACCCGTTTGCCATTATGCTGGCACTGCCGCTGGCGATTATCGGCGCAATTGCCGGCTTGCTGCTGATGGGCAGTCAGCTTAGTGTAATGTCTTTAATCGGCATTATTATGCTGATGGGTTTGGTAACCAAGAATGCCATCCTGCTTGTTGACTGCGCCAAACAACTCCGCGCGCAAGGGGTAGAACGCAATCAGGCATTGGTAGAAGCTGCAACACAGCGGATGCGTCCGATTATCATGACCACCGCGGCAATGATTGTCGGCATGATCCCACTGGCTCTGGGGATTGGACCTGGTGCTGAAGCCAGAGCGCCAATGGCGCATGCCATTATTGGCGGCCTGATAACCTCGACCATTCTTACCCTTATTGTAGTGCCGGTAGTGTATACCTTGTTTGACGATATTCAGCAAAGAAAATTTTCGATAAAGAAACTGGTTAAACGGGCATAGACAATCCTGTATATATAGCAAAACCACTCTGTTGGCCGTATAGATCTGTGGTCACAGAGTGGTTTTGTTTTCGTAAAGGAGTAAAAAATATGGCAAAAATTTCTTGACAACAAGAATGATGTATAATAATATAAACACAGTGAAATGAGAATGATTATCACTATATGTTAAATTTGTGAGTGTAGCTCCAAAACCGTTGCTATATCGGCTAGGTGGTTTGAAATAACAAGGGTGGGATCAGAGTGTCAATAAGAACAAGGCTGCGTTTCGTAACCCTGCTGTTTGGCTTGTTACCGATCATAACGATGGTAGCGGCAGGCAGCCAAAGTGGTCTGAGCATAAGCCGGGAATTTCATAATGCTATGGCTATTACCCTGATGGTAACGGTTGTTGCCGGACTTATTTGTCCGGGAATTATAAAAAAATACTTTTTTGCCAGTCAGATTCAGAAAATGCAAGATTTTTGTCAACAGGTCAAGAGCGGTAATTATGACGTGGTTTTGACTGTGAAGCATAATAATCATGGTGATGAAAACGAATTCGTGGATTTAATGCGGGACATGAACTGGATGGTACATAGGATTAAAGTTAATGAGACTGAGCTGCGGCAGGCGGTAGCCGACCTGGAACAATCCCGGACTGAAATTCAAACCCAAAAGACCGCGCTAGAGGAAGTGAATGCCGAGCAATTGATTGTACAAAGACAGTTACAAGGGCGGACCCAGGAACTCAACGAAGCCGTTGGCAAAATCCGCAATTTGCTGGATAATGCCGGCCAGGGATTTCTTTCTTTTGGCGAAGATTTGAAGGTTGCCGGTGAGTATAGTGCTGAATGTGTTATGCTTTTTAACCGAGAAATTCAACAGGAGTTTGTGCCGACATTATTGTATCCGGACGATGCCGGTCAGCAAAATTTTATACAAGCTTTATTTGAAAAGATCTTTCAGGAACAAGACACTTATCTTCGAGAAAATTATCTTTCCTTGTTGCCGGAGGAAATAGAGCTTGACGGTAGTTATGTGCAAATTGCCTACAAATTGATTCCGCATTCGTCTGTAATGGCTCGTAGTGAACTGCTGTTGATACTGACAGATATTACGCAAAAACGGGAAATGGAAAATAAGATTCAGGCAGAGAGAGATGTTTTGGCACTGGTGGTAAAAGCTGTGAGTCATCAACAAGAATTTACCAAAGTCAAGGCGGATTATATGGTATTCTGTCACCAGGAACTGCCGGAAATATTATATTCATCAGAGACGGCAATTGCTAAATTACATAAAATTTTTCGCGGCGTTCATACCTGGAAAGGCAGTTTTGCTCAGTTAGGTTTGCAGCATATGGCTGAAAGACTGCACAAGCTGGAATGGGATTTGGGAAAATTGCGCGATGAAACAAACGGCAATTTGACGCAAGCCGCGCTGATGACGTGTTTTGCTAATTATCAGCCGGAAACATTGGCACAGTGGCTGGAACAAGAGCTCGAACAATTGAGAAAGGTGTTGGGGGAACAGTTTTTTCTGCAGGATGAAACAATTGTGGTCGAAAGCAGTAAACTGCATCAATTGGAAGAAAAGATCAGGCACCTGCTTATCCCCTGTCAGGCCGAGCCGCTTATTGAAGACTTGCGGCGTTTACGGTACAAGCCTTTTGCGGAATTGCTGGCTGTGTTCCCTGAGTATATAGCGGATTTGGCGTTGCAGCAAGGCAAAGAGATCAGGGCGTTTGCTATTACCGGCACACGCACGTTGGTGGACCCGGAGAAGTATCATGATTTTGCCAAAACACTTGTGCATGTTTTCCGCAATGCAGTCGCACATGGACTGGAAACGCCGGATGAGCGTCTGGCGGCAGGCAAAGCGGCACAGGGACAGATCCGATGCCAGTTAGAGGAGCATGGTGCCAATCTGGTCATTACCGTTGATGATGATGGCAGAGGAATTGACTTCGGCCAGATAAAAGAGGCGGCTATTACCAAAGGTCTATGTAGCGAACAGAACGCTGCTGCCTTGCCGGTGGAAGAGGCCGTTAAGCTGATTTTCGCCGATGGGTTTTCCGGTGCAAAAAGTGTTGATGAATTATCCGGGCGAGGAGTGGGCCTAGCGGCCGTAAAACAAGAGCTTGAAAAACTTGGCGGGCATATTGAAGTTATGACAACAGTAGGACAAGGCACTAAGTTTACCTTTGTTTTGCCGCTCATAACTTCTGAATATAGGATGAGTATGAAGGAGGCGAAATGGGAAAATGGCGCGTGTATTAGTTGTGGATGACGCATTAATGATGCGTAAGACTATTGGAACCTTTTTGGTGAAAGCCGGACATGAGGTGGAGGAAGCCGCCAATGGTAAACAGGCAGTAGATGTGTACAAAAGGCAGCGACCTGACCTGGTGACAATGGATATCACAATGCCGGAATTAGATGGTATTGAGGCTTTGTTGCAGATTACTGCTTTTGACCCTCAGGCTCGGGTTGTTATGGTGAGTGCTCTCGGCCAAAAGCACAAAGTGTTTGATGCGTTGCAAAAAGGGGCTAAGGGTTATATTTTAAAACCGTTTACTGAAGATAAACTGCTGGCAATTATTGATGAGTTGTTAGGCGCAACTACCGGAAGCACTAAGGAAATCCCACCTGATTTAACAGTTATGAATTCCTATGAAGTAAAACCGCTTACCGCAAAGATGGCATTTTCTATTGAAACCCGGGAAGGCAGAGTACGTATTGCTGTACTGCGTGAATTCGCGACAGCAGATTATGAAGATATGGTCAAAGCAATTAAAAATATAAGGCTGGGTCTGCCGACCGAAATAATCTTTGATTTTACCAGTGGCAACGGCCTTAGCAATAAAACGGTATTGCCATTTAAGGAAATTATTGAAGATGCGGTTGCCGCAGGCGATAGTTTGCGAATTGTTTGCCATACCCACGATTATGCTGCTTATTTTCGAAGTTTCTCTGTTGTCAAAGAAATTGAGTTTGAGTTGATTAAGAAAGTAAGTGCCTAACGTATTTTTTTACAGATAAATTGATAATGATTACCAATATTAATTCATACACCAAGGTTGGGGTAAGGGGCGAGAAGATGGGGTTATCATCACTATATGATTGGGTTGCGGATTCAGCCCAAAGGATGCTGTTTTTGCAACAGATTCAGGTGCTTCATTATATGCCGGGGCGAGTTAGGTTCTATGCAAAACAGGTGAATAATAAACCCGAGATAGCCGCCCAAGTACGTGCTTATCTGGAAAAAATGCCGGAAATTAAGGAATTTAGTATTAACACGGCAACCGGGTCAATCCTCATTCATTACTCTCCTGAAGGCGTATTACAAAATCCTTTTTTGCGGGACTTAGAAGAGCGGGTAGCCAGACAATATGGGAGGTTATAGTAGATGACTTATCTGACAGGCTTAAGTTTAGGTATTTCGGCTGGATGCAAGCTTCACCAGCTGCTGGCAGGAGAAAGTTTTTCGCTGGTGCATGCGCTGCCTGGGCGGCGGCGTTACAGGCATGCTGATCTGCAGTATAATAACGAGCTGGCAGGCGAATGGGAACAGCAGTTAGGCAAAGTTAAAGGCATTCACAAGGTTACAATAACTTCGGAAACCGGCAGTGTTTTAGTGGAATATACCTGCCAGGAAGAATGCATTGATTTGATTATAAATTATCTTGAACAGCTTCATAAAATGCCTGGTCCACACGCTGAATACGGTAAAATCGGCATGAATATCCGCAACATGTGTCAGCGGGTGAATCGCAATATCTTTAGTAAGACAGGACATACCTTAGATTTACGAACTGTTTTGGCTCTGCTGATGTTGGTTGGCGGCGGCATTAAAATCTGGAAATCAGGGCAGCGGCCAGGCGGCCCACAAATGATGTGGTGGGCGTACTCACTGCTGCGGGGGCGTAACTGATGAGCTGCCAATACATTGCTTTTGCTTTGCCGGCAATCATAACTGATCGGCAACAAGGTATACTGGAAGCCAAAATCAGAAGGCTTCCGGCCGTTATCAGCGCATATGCCGGAGCTGGTAAAACCTTGATTATTCATTATCAGGGGCATTTGTCGATTGCTGCGGTCAAGGCCGAACTGCAACAGTTATTATCTTCCCGCCAGCCTGCTGCTGTTGCCAAGCTGGAGATAGCAGGCGCACAGCCATCGCTTTTTGCCGAATACCGGCGGGAAGCCCTGCTAGCTGGAGCGGGCTTTGTGGGTTTGCAGCTGCTGCGTATGGCCGCGCCAACAACTTTTGGTGCCTTGCAGTTAGCCCGAAGTGCCTTTGTTTTATTTATCGCCCGCAAGTTTATCGCCAGCGGCGTGCAAAGTTTGGTAGTAGATAGACAGCCTAATGCCGATACCTTGACAACAACAGCCGTATTGGCGTCTATCTTGGGTGGCAAACCGGAATCCAGCCTGACGTTGCTGGCACTGTCTAATTTTGCCGAGATGCTTACTACCTATACTGCCGAGCGGGCCAGAAAACATATATCCAATCTGTTAAAACTTGACCAGCAATATGTATGGAAGATTCAAGAGGATGGTCATGAAGTACAGGTAGCTGTGCAAAGCTTGCGGCTGGGTGACAGAGTTGGGGTGCATCTGGGAGAGAAAATCTGCGTGGACGGTCGGGTGCTGGCCGGGGCAGGCGCGGTTGACCAATCTTCCATTACCGGTGAATACATACCTGTGGAAAAAGGTGAGGGCGACTATGTGTATGCAGGCACTGTCCTGCAAAATGGCTTTCTGGAGATTGTTGTGGAAAAAATGGGTGATGACACGGCGGTGGCCCGCATTGTGCATATGGTGGAAGAAGCCCAAAACCGGCGTGCGCCTGTGCAGAATTTTGCTGATCGTATGTCAAATATGCTTGTTCCCATTTCCTTTATTGCCGCCGGTTTGGTTTATGGAGCAACAAAGGATTGGCAGCGGGTGCTGAACATGTTGTTTATCGATTTTTCCTGCGGGCTAAAACTGTCTACAGCCACCGCCATTTCGGCGGCTATTGGTCGGGCTGCCAGTCGTGGTATTTTGGTAAAAGGCGGCAACTATGTGGAAACTCTGGCTGGAGTAGATACTGTTGTGCTTGATAAGACAGGTACAATTACGCTCGGCAGGCCACAGGTGGTGGCAGTTAACACAGCTCCCGGTGTCAGTGAGCGGGAACTGCTGCTTTTGGCGGCTTCTGCCGAATATCATTCCGCACACCCGCTGGCAGGCGCTGTCTTAGAATATGTGGAAAGCCAAGGCTGGGAAATACCGCCGCATACCAATACCGAAACCATTGTTGCCAGGGGAATTTTGGCCAAGGTGCCGGATTTTGAAGAAATACGCGGTGGTCGAATCTTGGTGGGCAGTAAACGGTTTATGGAAGAGTATCAGATTGATTGCCGGCTGCTGGGTGCTGAGCCTGGTGCAGAACGCGGCTATAATCTGATCTATGTGGCAAGAGCTGAAGCTGCGTTAGGTGTGTTGGTGGTAAGTGATCCTGTTCGGCCTAATATGAAACGGGCTATTAACCAGCTAAGGCGGCAGGGTGTTGACGAAGTCGTTATGATAACCGGTGACACGGAGGCTAATGCCAAGCAGGTGGCAACGGCGCTGGATATTGACGCATACCATGCTGAGGTGCTGCCTGAAGATAAAGCCGAATTAGTCAACAGGCTTAGACGGGGTTCGCAGGTGCTTATGGTCGGCGACGGCGTTAATGATGCTCCGGCGTTGGCGTTTGCTGATGTGGGAGTTGCGATGGGCGGGCGGCGTACAGATATTGCCGTAGAATCAGCCGCCATCACAATTAACTCAGAAGATCCGCTGGTGCTTTCTGAAGTAGTTACACTTGGTAAACAGACTATGAAGATCGTGCAGCAAAATTTTACGGCTACCATTGCTGTCAACACAGCCGCCATGCTGCTGGGTGCGATTGGCCGAACCAATCCGATGGTTTCGGCGCTGATTCACAATGCAGCAACGATTGGTGTGGTACTTAACAGTGCACGGATTTTAATAGCAAACAAAAAGTAAATGAATGGTATTAGTGAAAGGAGGTGAAAATATGTTTGCAAGAAGTGATTTTTGGATAGGCTTAGTTGTTGGTACTCTTGCCGGGGCGTTTGGCTATAAAATGATGTCTGAGCAACAAGCGTTGCGTGGTATGGCTCCTGCTATGCAATTTCCCGCTGTTCAAGGTATGGGCGAAATTCCGGTAGATGAGCTTATGCGCCAAAAAGAACGATTGGAAGATTTAATCGCCGAACGTCAAGAGGGTGCGGCTAAGGCCTAATCGTATTAACAGGTGAATAAATAATGAAGTCCAACTGCTTGAAGTCAAGGGGTTGGGCTTCATTTATTTGTATAAAATCATACTAACTGTGAAAATATAATGGTGTAATTTCGATGGAATAACGAGTAACAACACGCAAAAGAAAGCTTGGCTGTGAACGGTCAACCCAATGTTGCCCAGTAAGTAGCCATGGCAATAATCAGGCGTTTAGCAAGCATTAACGGGCTTTATGTGTCATTAGAAAAGAAGTATGATTGAATACAGTTAATAAAAACCAAAACATAAGGCCGAATTCCAGCATGGAAGCGGAGGACCCACTCTTTGGGGTTAATTTTACCGATTAGGTGAAAGGGATGTTTTACTCTTGTCATCCTACCCGTCAGCTAACTTCGCAGGCTAAAAAAGAGGTCGCGAGACCGATAGGTCTTTTTTTTGTTTCGCTAAAACAAGTTAATAGGAAACTGGAGGCGCTATTATGATGCGCGTACTTCGCCGATTGCTTATCGGCAAGCCTCTTCACAACAGGGAGTTGGCTCATGAAAAACTTCCCAAGTGGAAGGCGTTATCTATTTTTTCGTCAGACGCTTTATCGTCTGTGGCGTACGGCCCAGAGCAAATCATGCTTGCCTTGGTGGCTGTTCCCAGCCTAGTTGCTTATGGCTTTATGGGGCCTGTAGCTGTAGGTATTTTGTTATTGCTGGCTATTGTGGTATTATCCTATGTTCAGGTTGCTAAAGCCAATCCCGAGGGCGGCGGCGCTTATACGGTTGCTAAAAAGAACTTAGGTACAACGCCTGCGTTGGTGGCAGCGGCTTCGGTTTTTGCCGATTATGTACTGACCGCAGCGGTGAGTGTTTCGGCAGGCACGGCTGCCATTGTTTCGGCTTTTCCTGTATTGGCCGGACGAGAAGTAACCATTGATTTATTTGTGCTGTTTGTTATTTTGATGTTGGTCAATTTGCGAGGGGTGCGGGAATCTTCCAATGCTTTTGTGATACCGACTTATGCTTTTTTACTGGGAATTGTTGTTTTAATTGGAACCGGTATTTGGAAGGCCTTTATGGGCGATCCTTATTTATTGCCGCCTGAATCGATAGCCCGTCAGCAACTGGACTGGGCGATGCTGTTTGTAATTCTGCGGGCGTTTGCCAATGGCTGTAGTTCTATGACCGGTGTAGAGGCCATTGCTGACAGTGTTCCTATGTTTAGACAACCGGAAGCGCGCAATGCGGCCATTACTACTTACTGGATGGCGGGAATTTTAGGCTTTATGTTTGCCGGAATTACCTTCCTTATCATGCATTATCATCTGACACCTCTTGAAGAAGTGACAGCCATGTCGCAGTTGGCAGAGGGGATTTTCGGGCGTTCTATTGTTTATTACTATATTCAGATTACCACTATGCTGGTGCTATACTTGGCAGGCAATACGGCTTATAATGGGTTGCCTGTGCTGCTATCTGTTGTAGCCAAGGATGGCTATATGCCGCGGTACTTGGCGACTCGCGGCGAGCGGCTGACATTTTCTAATGGTATTATTTTACTTACTATTGCGGCTGCTCTATTGATTGTTATGTTTGGGGGCAATACCGAGCACCTTATTTCGCTGTATGCTATCGGCGTATTTATCTCGTTTACCATCGCCCAATCCAGTATGGTTATTCACTGGAAACGGGAGCGTGGCAAGGGCTGGCAGCTACGGGCGCTTCTTAACGGTATTGGCGCTGTGACCACCGGTTTGGTTGTCCTTATTATTACAGTTACAAAATTTCTTTATGGTGCCTGGATTATACTGTTATTTATTCCTGCCATGATTTATGTTTTTAGGGCCATTAAAGATCACTATAACGCGATGGCGGAACAACTGCACCTGCCGGAAGCGTGTTATGAGAAAGGCGCCGCCACCTTCCCAGAAGGCAAGCATATTGTTATTGTACCTGTATCAACACCCACCCGTGTTGTATACGAGACCATTAAGTATGCCAAAATGATTGGAGATAATATTTTGGCGGTTCACATTTCCGACAATGAGGAAACCACACAAAAGGTTATGGAAAAGTGGAAATTGTGGGATCCGGGGGTTGAACTGGTTGTTATTCGCTCGCCTTATCGGCTATTAATGCGGCCGCTGCTTCATTTTATCGAGAAGAAGGAACGGGAAAAAGGTCCGGATGACTATATTACCGTTATCATTCCTGAGTTTGAGACTAGGAAATCATGGCACCGTCTGTTACATAACCAGACAGGCTGGTTTTTGCGCAACACCCTTATCTGGCGTGAAAATGTCATTGTAACCACCATGCCCTACCATCTGAAACAATAGTTAAAACCCTTCCTGGTCAAAGCCCGGAAGGGCTATAATATACCTATAATTCTTTTGACGGGAACAGCTTGACAAGCTCATGGCAACTGGTTATAATAAAGCAGTGTTATGGAATGTTGCCGATAAAGAGTATTTGAATAGAGTACTGTAAACAATTACCGGTTGCATTGCGCTACAAAACAAGATATAATGATGTTCTGTGAGAGCACTTGGAGAGATGTCCGAGCGGTTGAAGGAGCACGCCTGGAAAGCGTGTGTATTCGAAAGGGTACCGAGGGTTCGAATCCCTCTCTCTCCGCCATTAAAGCAAGAATTGAAGCCGGTTACGGCTTTTTGTTTTCTAGGGCGGGCTATAGCATGCCGGGTCTTGCGCAATAGGAACTCGTGAACCGCGTCAGGTCCGGAAGGAAGCAGCGCTAAGTGGGCCCTCTTATGTGCCGCAAGGGTGCCTGGTATCTGCTATGGTCCGCCGTAGAAAACAACGGGGACGAAAAACAATATATTTATTTATGAAGCAACCAAATCAATGGTTGCTTTTTTATTTTGGTAAGCAACAACTATGCAAAGAAAAGGTAACTATTTCAAGTTTTTAATTTCTACATGGATCGACAGAAAGGACAAATATACCACAGAAAAGAATATTATAAGTAAGGATACGGCTAGGAAATAGCTGTTAAACAGGGGGCTGCCATGAAACGAAGGAAAACAACACTGCTGTTTACCTGGATTATTGGTTTGACGTTGTTGGCATTTACTTCATTTAATGCAATAAATTACTATATGCTCTCAACGGATTATTATGAGCAGATTACAACAGAAAACCGTATCCATAATGAGACTGTAGCTTTTGGCGTATCCGCTTTTTTCGAGATGGCTTACCGGATTGTCGGCGAAATCAGCCATACGCTGGCAATTAGCAATATGGATGTCGAACAGCAACAAGCCTTTATTGAAGGCAAGTTTTCCGAACATGGCTTTTTTGATAATATTGTTATTCGCAGTATTCCGGAAGGAACAGTAATTGCGCGGGTTAAAGGAAGCCTGTTTGATCCGCCTAAACGAGAGTGGTTTAACAAAATTGCCGAGGAAAAAAAACCATTTGTCAGTCCGGTTTTTTATTCCTACAGTTTTGATTATAATAGTCCGATTATATCTAATAATGTATGCTATCCAATAGTAAAAGACGATAAAGTGGTTGCTGTAGTGGCTGGATTTTTACGCACTGCTGAATTGCAAGTACGGGTTGGCCGCTATTACCGGGGAGATGACAGATATTCCTACATTTTGGATGAAGGCGGCAAGGTTGTCGTTCATCCGGAAGAGGAAGGTAGCGGCGCGATTTTAAATTATAAAACCGGTAAAAAAGAACTGGTAGCCCGGGACGCGAGCGACAAAGTATTGCTTGGCAGTCATGATTTTGAGTTTGAATATCAAGATATAGATGTTCCTGAGGGCTTCCGGAATGCTGTTATACAGGCAATGAACGGATTTTCCGGTACAACTGAATATACAGATGCACAAGGCAATGCAATTATCTGCAGTTATGTTCCAGTCAAGATGCCAGGTTATTCGGCAGCCTGGGCAGCCGTTACTGTGCAAAACAAAGACAAAGCTATGGCAGCTTTGCAGGAAGCTGCTCTGGCCAATGCTCTGCTTTCTTTTTTTATATTTGCCGGTTTGGCAATGTTGCTGTTGTGGCAAAGCCGGGCGATAGACCAGGGAGCGCGTAAACTGGCCGACAATAATGCAGCGCTGGAGGAAGAGGTATTTGAACGGACACGGGCAGAGTTTGAATTAACTGCTGCTAATGAGCAATTAACAGCCATGAATGAAGAGCTGGTAGCCATGTCTGCTCAATTGCAGCATACTAATGAACAGATAAGTAAGGAAATAGACATTCGCGCGGTTATGGAGGAAAAATTGCGGCTGAGGGAGCGGCAATACCGGGCGATTGTGCAATTGTTGACAGATACTAATGCTAAGCTGGATACCAAAATGCAGACAATTTTGGACAGTATTTTGCAACTGGCTAGTGCTGAAGACGGTTTTATTGTTGTTATCGAGAATGAATCTGCTAAGGTACGCTATGTGCGGGGCAAGCATTCTCATCTTTTAAACCAAGAGCTGCCCCTTACCGAAGGGATTATGACGGAAGTTTTGCAAACATGCCGCTTGCGGTATATCAGGGACTACCGGGTTTTCCCTAAACGCCGACAGGGGGCTGCGTGGCAGAATTGGCGTTCAGTTATAATGCTTCCTTTGCAAGATAAAAAAACGGCTACAGGATGTTTGGCAATATCTTGGAGTGGAGACATTCACCAAATAGCGGCAGATGAACTGGAATTATTGCAGCAATATGCTGACTTAGCCTCGCTTGCTATGCAGGAAGCCCGCACGAGGGAAGAATTGCGGCATGAGTTACTGCAACGGAAATTACTGCATAGGAAAATTAGTCACATGGCATTCCATGATGCTTTGACCGGCTTGCCTAACCGGGCAAGTCTAATGAATCAATTAGAAATCGAATTAACCGGTAAGAACAAGGTTGCTCCGGCCGGTGTGTTGTTATTTATCGATTTGGATGACCTGAAAAGCATTAATGATAATTTTGGACATTCTGCCGGTGATCAGGTTATTATTGGCACAGGCAAGCAGATTCAAGCAGAGCTAGGTCGGGATGTATTTGTTGCTAGGCTTGGTGGTGACGAATTTATTGCGCTGATGCCCGGATGCCGGGATATGGTAGAAATTGAAAGAGTGGCAGACCGACTGATCCATAAGTTGCACCGGGATTACCCTATGGGCGAGATTTCACTGCGTTTGTCGGCAAGCATTGGTATTGTAAGATATCCACATGACGGCAGCACCGTGGAAGAGCTGCTGAAAAAAGCGGATATGGCTATGTATTCTGCCAAAATAGCGGGTAGAAACTGCTGGCGTTTTTTTGAGCCGGTCTTACTGCAGGAGGCTCAGGAAAAACTATTGCTGACCAATAGTTTGCGTAATGCCCTAGAAAATCAGGAGCTGTCCCTCGTGTATCAGCCCCAGGTTGAGCTCGCCAGTGGCAAGGTGGTTGGTTTTGAGGTATTGCTGCGGTGGAATAACCCTGAACATGGAGTGGTTTCGCCGGCAAGATTTATTCCGCTTGCCGAAGAAAGCCAGTTGATCTTTCCTATTGGGGAATGGGTGTTGGAGGAAGCCTGCGGTTTTATCCAACAACTTTGCCGGTTGGGGTATCCGGATATACGGGTTTCAGCTAACCTTTCGACCAAGCAGTTGGCTCATGAGAATTTGGTTAATGTTGTTAAAGGGGTAATTACAACTACTGGCATTACTCCGGCCCAACTCGAACTGGAGATTACCGAGAGTGCCCTCTTGACAGCATTAGAAGACAGTGTCAGCAAATTGCGGCAGATCGAGAAGTTGGGTGTCAGGATTGCTCTGGACGATTTTGGGACAGGCTATTCTTCCTTGACACATTTACGGCTTTTCCCGGTAGAAACACTAAAAATTGATAAATCCTTTATTGATGCTATTCCCGGCAAGGAAGCTGCTTTAGTAAAATCGCTTGTGAAATTTGCGCAGGATCTGGAAATGATTGTAGTTGCTGAAGGTGTGGAAACACAAGAACAGATAGAATATTTGGCAGCTTGTGGCTGTGATGTTGTTCAGGGATATGTAATGAGCAGGCCGATTACCGAAGAAGAGGCATTGGCGTTTTTAAGGACTGTGAATGGACGTGGTACTAGGAAGGGGGAACAACATGAATAGGACTTGGCGAAGGAACACAATTTTAGGTGGCGCTATTGTCTTATTGCTGTGTGGGGCTATTGCTGGTTGTGTGTTTGGCGGCAGCGGTTTTCCGCCTTCCTCGAAGGTTATCCTAAAGCTTGGAACCGAAACGGCGGCCAGTTCACCTGAAACCAGAGGGGCTCAGAAGCTGGCCGATCTGGTCAAAGAATACTCCCGCGGGACTATGGAAATTGAAGTCTATGAAAATGCCAGACTTGGCACCATGCGGAAGCGGAACGAAGGTATGCGGCTGGGGGCTGTTGATATGGGGACTTCGTCAGTCGGTTTTCTGGCTGACTATGAGTCGCTTGTCGGCATCTTTGATCTGCCATATCTTTATAAAGATAAAGCACATGAGATGCGGGTATTTGACGGGGAAATCGGGCAGGAAGTTGACCGGTTATTACAGCTGCATGGACTGAGAGTGCTATGCTATTTTGATGCCGGAGCCCGGCAGATTACCAATAACCTCAAACCCATAAACACGCCGAAAGATCTGCGGGGTATGCGGCTTCGTGTTCCCCAGAGCGAGGCTAGCATTGAAGGGATTAAGATGCTTGGTGCAATGCCGACGCCGATGCCGTTTGGTGAAGTATATCCAGGGCTGGAAAAGAAGGTTGTGGTGGGACAGGAAAATCCGGTTTCCTTGGTGTTGCATAATAAGTTTTATGAAGTGCAAAAATATTTGTCGCTAACCAACCATCAACTGTTTATTCAGGCGCTGACAATCAGCGAAAGGACCTGGAAGAAACTATCGGTAGAACAGCAGCAAATATTGTTGAAGGCTGCCGGGGAGGCTCAGGCATACCAACGGGAAATTGCGGCGCGCGAAGAGATTGAAGTTCTTGCCATGCTCAAAGAAAAAGGAATGGAGATTAATGAAATTGCTGATCCTGCCGAGTTTGCCACTCAAGTCAAACCCTTAGAGGAGCTTTACATCAAGCGGTTAGGCGTGCCGGCTAAAGAAATGTTTAGAAAAATTAATGCGCTGCGTTGATAGCAAACCCGTATCTGTCAGCAGATATGGGTTTGCTATTAACTCTATAAGGAGCTGCTGCGTAAGGACAACTGGGAAGCATTACGCTAGGTACTCATCATTTGCAACATGGGAGTATAGGAGCGGCTTAATCATCAGTTGGATAAATTATTTGCGCGAAAAAGGGAAATATTTTAGTAGTGTTGAATATTAACTATTTAGCGTTTGTTGTAGTTCTGGTAAGGTAAGGAGGTGTGACAATGGCCTATGTAGCTTTATATCGAAAATGGCGGCCGCAGGATTTTGATAATTTAGTTGGGCAGGAGCATATTAGTGTTACTTTAAAAAATGCCATCACAACAGGTAAAATTGCTCACGCCTATTTGTTTGCCGGACCACGCGGCACCGGTAAGACTAGTACGGCCAAAATCCTGGCCAAGGCACTCAACTGCCAGGAGGGACCTACTGTCAACCCTTGTAACCATTGTGATAATTGTGATAAAATTACCGCTGGTACATCGATGGATGTTTTTGAGATTGACGCTGCTTCCAACCGGGGTATTGACGAGATTCGTGAACTTAGGGAAACCGTCAAATTTGCGCCGGTAGATGGGCGTTACAAAGTGTATATTATCGATGAAGTGCATATGCTGACAACAGAAGCCTTTAATGCACTCTTAAAGACGCTAGAGGAGCCGCCGGCTCATGTGGTTTTTGTACTTGCAACTACTGAACCGCATAGGATTCCGGCTACCATACATTCGCGCTGTCAGCGCTATGATTTTCGGCGAATCAGTGTTAAGGAGATTGAGCAGCGTTTAGCCTCGGTGGCTGAGCAGAGTGATGTCAGTGTTGCGCCGGAAGCTTTGCGGCTGATTGCCGTGCAGGCTGATGGCGGTATGCGTGATGCTCTTAGCATTCTGGATCAATGTACTACCTTAGATGCCGGTGATACCATAACCGCTTCACATGTGCGCCAGCTCTTAGGCATGATTGGTCACGAATGGGTGTGGCAGCTTACTAATGCCATTGCGGATAGGGATGCGCATAATGTACTGCTGAAACTGGATGAACTCATCCAATTAGGAAAAGATATCAGGCAGTTGCTGCTGGAACTGGCACTGCATGCCCGCAGCCTTATGTTATATAAAGCAGCTCCTGATATAGATACAATTGAAGTGTATAGTGAGGATAAGACCGTGCTTGCCGAGCAAAGTGCCAGATTTAGCCACGCTGAGCTGGTACAAATACTGGAGGTGCTGCAGCAGGCAGCTAACGAAACCAAGTGGGCTGCGGAACCTCGCATTGCCGTTGAAATGGCGCTAATTACGTTGTGTCACCGGGCTGATGGTAATGATGTGGCTGCGCTGCTGGAGCGAGTCGCCGCACTTGAAGAAAAATTGGCTAACTCGCAGGTTGTGCCTGCCGTGAGTAGCTGGCAAGATAACAGGCCGCCAGCAGCAGCTCTGCAACCACAGACTCAAGCAGTGCCGACGCAGGTACATAAGCAAACTTCGCCGGTGCCTGCCGGGCAACAGGCGATGCCACCGGCACCTAAGCAAGCGGCTGCGCCGGTTCAAGTGGAACCAGCCGTTTCTGGTGTCGATGCTGCTAATCTGCGAGCGGTTTGGGAAGCTGTACTAAAAGAACTCTTAACCGGTGGCAAGCGGTCTGTACACGCCTGTGTTATGCAAGGCCAATTAACTGCACTTACTGACAATCAGGCCATGGTTCACTTTACGGCCACTTTTCCGAAAGAGCGCACTGAAAAAGAAGATTATCGGGCGATTGTTGAAAAAACGCTGGAACAGGTTGCCGGACATCAGGTAAAACTTGTCTGCTCCCTAGGGGTTGATATGCCTGCGGCAAAACCGCCTGCACCGCCGGCGCCGGCCGCACCGGCGCTCGGAAACCTGACTGAAGCCGAATTCAATGATCCGACCCTTAAGCAGGCGCAGGCAATGTTTGGCGGGAAAGTAATCAAAATAGAAAAATAAATTAGTAGGAGGCTGACAATATGTTTGGAAATATGGGAAATATGGCAGGAATGATGAAGAAGGTACAGAAACTTCAGGCCGATATGGCTAAACTGCAAGAAGAGCTCAAAGGCCGTACCCTTGAGGTATCTACCGGAGGCGGCGCGGTAAAAGTGGTTGTTAACGGCGAAAAGAAAATTCAGTCCATAAAAATCGCTCCCTCTGCTGTTGATCCGGAAGATGTAGAAATGCTGGAAGACCTGGTAGCTGCTGCTGTCAACGAAGCTATGACCAAAGTGGATGATATGATGTCACAGGAAATGGGTAAGCTGACAGGTGGGCTCAATCTGCCGCCAGGAATGTTATAATCTATGAGTTATATTGCGCCGATTGCTCGGCTTGTTGAGCAGTTTCGCCGTTTGCCGGGCATTGGACCGAAATCTGCGGTTCGTATGGCTTATCATGTGCTTAAGATGGATAGCGCGCAGGCGGCAGCGCTGGCGCAGGCTATTGTCGAGGCCAAAGAACGGGTGAGTTATTGCTCGGTTTGTTTTGATTTAACTGATGCCGATCCTTGTCAAATCTGCCGGTCTGAAGAACGGGACCGGTCGGTGGTCTGTGTGGTGGAGGATCCGAAGGATGTCACTGCCATGGAGCGTACCCGCGAGTTCAAAGGCTTATACCATGTGCTGCATGGCTCCTTGTCACCGCTTGGGGGAGTAGGTCCTGATGATTTGAAAGTAAAAGAGCTTCTTAACCGAGTAGGCCGGGGACTGCGCGAGGTTATTATGGCGACCAATCCCAACGTGGAAGGCGAGGCTACGGCTATGTATATAGCCAAACTGCTAAAACCGCTAGGAGTGAAGGTTACCCGGATTGCTCATGGGTTGCCAATGGGCGGTGACCTGGAATACGCGGATGAAGTGACTCTGTCTAAGGCCCTCGAGAATCGCCGCGAGATGTAACATGTTTTATTCTGCCTGTTTATGGGAATACTGTGAGCAGGGGGAGATATGCATGAAAACAGCACTCATGAAATTCTTTAGTGGCCGGGTGCAGAAAAAAACACCTGTTACCAGATATCAGCCGCTCAAGGAGCAACTCGAGCAAGCAAGAAACGAATGGCTTAGTGCCCAGAATTATTATGATAATGTATCAGATGCGGATTTAGTTGATTACGCAGCTTACCATATTCAGGCTGCCGAAAAAAAATATACATATCTGCTAAAACGTGCCCGACATGAAGGACTTCATTCTTCGCCGTTTGAGTAGCAAATGCAAATACCGGAATTTATCCGGTATTTTTCATTATTTTGGACTTGCCAACATATATTGTGATAAGAGTTTTAGACAGTATCGTGTTGGAGGGATACATATGGGCATATGGCAAAAAGTAATGAAGTTTTGGGATGCCAGTCAAGCCGGTGCGAAAAGCAAAGACAGTCTGGCCGAGATTATAGACCAGGCTCGGCTGGAATGGCTGGCGGCACAAAACTATTATAAAACCGTAACCGACCCTGATTTGATTGACTACTCGATTTTTCTTATTAAAGCCTATGAACGCCGCTATATGTATTTGCTCAAAAAGGCGAGACAGGAAGGTTTCCGGCACCCGGACGGCATCAGTCTGTCAGGGATTAGCGAAGCAGGGACTATACGTCAGCTGTTTTAGCGTGGTAAAATAAATAATAATATAGGCTGAACTAAAGGAGAGAAAACAGAAATGGGATTTTTACCGGCATTAGAACTAAATGTTATTATCGCGTATGCGTTTGGGATTATTTTGATTTATCTTATTGGCCGCATGCTGACAATGCCGATACGCCTTGTTTTCAAATTGATATATAACGGTATAGTCGGCGGTATTATGCTGTGGATTGTCAATTTTGTCGGAGCGTATTTTAACTTTACCATCGGCATCAATCCGATTACCGCGCTAGTCGCTGGTTTTTTGGGAATACCGGGGGTTGTTTTGCTGATTTTGTTTAAACTATTTATAAACTAAGAAAAACTTGGCGTAAGCCAAGTTTTTTAATTTATAGGCGCGTACACAAGGAGTGAAACTAGTTGGACCATGCAAAAACAGTAGAGCAGCCGATTATCGAAGCCTATGTTGGTGAATATGCCAGTGGCAAAAGCGAGAATGCGGTAAACAGGGCTATATATTTAAAAAAACAGGGGCTGCCTGTTACTATTGTTGATCTGGATACGGTAGAACCGTGTTATACGCTCAGACCAATTAAACAGGAGCTAGAGGCGCAGGGTATTGAGGTTGTCGCCTGGGAAACGCGCGATACAGTTGGGCTGGGGGAGGCCGGCAATGTCATTAAAGCTTCGATGCGCTGGGTGCTCAGGCGGCCTGGCAATATTATTATGGATGTTGGCTATGGTGTCCAGGGAGCTAAGATATTTAACCTAGTGGAAGGGGCATTTGACAATCCTTATCTGAAAATTATAGCAGTTATTAATATGGCACGTCCGTTTACATCGACGGTCGACAATATTTTGGAATACCTTGCAACCTTAGGAAGGGTGGACGCCTTGCTCAATAATACCCACCTGGCGGAAGAAACAACGGTTGAGCTTGTTGAACAGGGAGCAAAGGGTGTGACTGAGGCAGCAGGCCGTCTTGGTCTGCCGGTGACGGCAACTGCTGCGGTTACTGAAATCGCCGAAAAAATTGGGCGGGCAGACTGCATGGGCAATCTGATCTGGAAGCTTGAACGCATTATGCCGCGTACCTTTTGGTGAAAAAGTAACTACAAAACCCTGGACTGGCCGGCGGGAGGGACAGAAAAAAGCCAGTCGCATTGCGACTGGCTGTACAACTGCTGCTTATTGGATATACCGGCGGGCGCCAATATAACGTTCAGCATAATAGGTTTCAGACAGATCATTTATCGTGACTTTTTTTGCGGCTGAGCTGGCATGAATAAACTTGCCGTCACCCATGTAGAAGCCTACATGGGAAGCCCCAGGCTTATAGGTGGTGAAGAATACCATATCGCCGACTTTTAAGTCTTTTTTATTGACGGCAATGCCGGTTTCATACTGTTCGGCAGCCGTACGGGGAATGGTGATGCCGCTTTCTCTCATGACATATTGGGTGTAACCTGAGCAGTCCCAGCCAGTTGGTGTGGCGCCACCCCAAACATAGGGAACGCCCATATATTTTTGGGCATTGTTTATAATCTCAGTTGCTTTGGTGCTGTTAGTAGTTGTTGTTTTTGGGCCAATGGCAGCCCCCAGCACCGAAGAGATATCAGAGGAAGTGCTATCGTTTGAGGAACCAAGAACCTTGCCAAGCAGTAATGCCAGTAGAATGTTTAACAAGCCGCTGGAACTGCCGCCGCTTTGGGAAGAAGAACCTGTAATATCTGCAAGTGAAAATGCTTTTGCAGGTACTGCCGGCATAAAGAGCGCGGTAAAAACGGTCACAAGCAGTACAAAAGCAATGTGCTGAGTATAGCGTTTCATAGACGCCCTCCTTACTCTAGATATAGTTGCGCGATACTATAAATAATAGCATGGGAAAATTGTTATGTAAACAATATAAATTTCCCAGGGAAATCAAAAGACCTTGTCCAATCGGCCATTAACAGTGGCTTGACAAGGTCTTTCCCCTACGGAAAACGGTATAGTATTAGCGTGAAATTATGCGTCAGACAAAGAGCGCATTATCATTTTGGCAGTAGCCGTATTGGTAGCTGCCGGGATGTTGTGGACATCGCAGAGTCTAAGTAGGGCGGTAATATCCGGTTCGTGCGGCTGAGCTGTCAGCGGATCGCGTAAAAAGATAACAATATCAACTTTTTGGCAGGCAATTTTAGAACCGATTTGCTGATCGCCGCCGAGTGGACCCGAAAGATAGGTAGTAACATTGAGTCCGGCTTTTTCTTGAATGATTTTGCCGGTAGTTGCTGTCGCAATCAAATCGTATTGTGCCAGAATTTCTTTATGTGCCAATACGAAATTAAGCATTTCTTCTTTCTTACGGTCATGGGCAATGAGTGCAATGGTTTTCATAGATTCACCTCAATTTTGATAGTAGATAGTACTAATATACCATAAAATGCTACAGGATAAATACTGCAGCAAATATTTCTTGACTTTATATTTGCCAACTGGTAATATAATCCACGAAATACAGTATACATAAGGACAAATAACATAGATAGTAAACAGTGGAAGTGTGCCTAGGGTTCCGGCGGTCTGCCGCGACTGGTCCAAGCGGCACAAGGCCCGGCTGGGTCACACCGTGGGTGCAAAAAACCCTAGCGGAAAGTTCCTGACAAGGACTTTTTGTGGGGTTTTTCGTATTTCTTAGTGTAGGTTTAATGTTTGTTTGTAAGTAGGATAGGTTTAGTAGCTGCGTGTGTTTTGGCCTGAACTCGGCGTAAGCCGTGTTTGCTATAGAGAAGAGAGGAGTCGAGTTATGAATACATACTGGAACAAGCCGGCAGAGACAATGGAACGGGAGGATATGAGCGCTTTACAAACTGGCCGCTTAAAAGAAATTGTTGCCAGGTTATATCGGCAGCAACCCTTCTACCGTTCCAAAATGCAAGAAATCGGTCTGTTGCCGGAAGACATTGTTACTTTAGCAGATATTCAAAAACTGCCCTTTGTGTACAAACAAGATATGCGGGACAATTATCCCTATGGTTTGTTTGCTGCCCCCATGTCGGAGATTATCCGGGTGCATGCGTCCAGTGGAACTACCGGCAGGCCGACTGTCGTCGGCTATACCAAGCGGGATATTGGTATTTGGTCAGAGGTGGCCGCTCGCTCGCTGGTTGCAGCTGGTTTGAGCAAACAGTCCTGTATTCAGATTGCGTATGGCTACGGATTATTTACCGGCGGTCTGGGGATTCACTATGGTGCCGAGCTCTTGGGGGCTTCGGTAATTCCTATCTCCAGCGGTAACACAGCCAGACAAATTATGCTCATGAAAGATTTTGGCACGACCGCGCTGGCCTGTACTCCATCTTATGCCCTGTATATTGCCGAGACCATGCGCGAAATGGGTGTTGATCCCAGGGAAACCTCGCTTAGAACGGGGATCTTCGGTGCCGAACCGTGGACAGAACGGATGCGTAAGGAAATAGAGTCTCAGCTTGGCATCAAAGCCATGGACATCTACGGGTTAAGTGAGATAATTGGACCGGGTGTAGCAATTGAATGCAGCGTGCAGGATGGCCTGCATATCAGCGAAGATCATTTTTATCCGGAAATTATTAACCCGGTGACAGGGGAAGTGCTGCCTGACGGCGAAAAAGGAGAACTAGTACTGACTACTCTCACTAAAGAAGGCATGCCCATGCTACGCTATCGCACCCGCGACCTTTCGGTATTGCAGCGTGAAAAGTGCGCCTGTGGCCGGACGCTTGTCAGAATGAGCAAAGTACTGGGACGTAGTGATGATATGCTGATTATCCGCGGGGTCAATGTGTTTCCCTCCCAAGTGGAGAATGTTCTCCTCAGTATCAGCAATACCACCCCGCATTATCAGCTTATTGTCGAGCGCAAGGATAATCTGGATCATCTTACTGTGCTGGTAGAACTTACTGAGGAAATGTTTACTGATGAAGTGCGCGGTCTGGAAGTGCTTGAAGCTAAGATTAAAGGCGAACTGTCCAGCACGCTTAGCGTGTCGGCTGCCGTACGGCTTGTCGGGCCTAAGACCATTGAACGCAGCGAAGGCAAAGCCAAACGGGTTATTGATAAACGGGAATTGTAATTAGACCTAAACGATAGGAGAGGTGCAGCATGATTATTAATCAATTGTCGGTGTTTGTTGAAAACCAGCCTGGCAAGCTGGCCGAGGTATTAGGGGTGCTTCATTCACATGGAATTAATATCCGAGCCATGTCGGTCGGGGATACCGCTGACTTTGGCATTTTGCGGATTGTCGTTAATGAACCAGAAAAGGTGCAGCAAGTGCTGCGGGGGGCCGGCTTCACTGTTAGAATTACACCAGTACTGTGTATTATGTTGAGTGATCAGCCGGGCGGCTTGTTTGAATATGTTAACAAATTGAGTTTGGCCGGAATAAATATTGAATATTTTTATGCATTTGCAGCTAATTCTACTGAGAAGCATGCCCGGGTGGTGCTTAAGGTAGATAATTTATCGTTGGCTGAGCGCCTAATCAGCGGCAAGTCGGAAAGTGCCGATCCCTACCAGGAAGCGGAAGGCACAACACCTAATTTCTATTGGTGAAAAAATAGTATGTTTCACATGGTGAAATATACTGTATACCTGTAAAGACCTGTGTTTAGGTCGCAGGTCTTTTGTTACTTGGCGACGAACTTCCTATTGCATATATAGCTGAGAGGAGGAAACAGACTTGCCACAAATAATAACACTTGGCGAGAGTATGGTAATGATGGTGGCTGATCAAAGTGATTCATTGCAGTTTGTCACCAGTTATACGCGTAAAATTGCTGGGGCGGAGTCCAATGTTGCCATTGGTTTGGCCCGGCTTGGCCATGATGTGGGTTGGATTAGCGCTATTGGGGATGATCCCTTTGGCACCTATATTCGCAACACTATTCGCGGTGAAGGCGTTGACACTTCGCAGGTTCAGATTCTTGCCGAATATCCGACAGGCATGTTGGTTAAAGAACGTAATGAAATTGGTGATCCCAAGGTGTTTTACTACCGGCGGGGGTCGGCAGCAAGCCGCATAACTCCAGACATGCTTGACGAAAACTATTTTACAGGTACTAAAATTTTGCATATTACCGGCATTTTTCCGGCACTCAGTGAAAATTGCCGCGAAACCTTGCTGCGTGCGGTGGAAATTGCTAAAGCCAAAGGGGCGCTGATTACCTTTGACCCCAATATCAGGCTGAAGTTATGGACTAAGGAACAGGCCAGAGAGACTTTGCTTAAGCTGGCTAGTCTATCTGATCTTATTATGCCTGGCAAAAAGGAAGCTGAGCTGCTTATTGGGACAGGTGACTGGGACAAAGTAAAAGCGTATTTTCATAATCTGGGCAACCGTTATATTGTGATGAAAGATGGTCCTGAAGGTGCTTTTTATTCACACCAGGAAGGCAGTGAGGTTGTCGAAGCCGGCTATGCCAAGGGATTTCCGGTGCGGCGGGTGGTTGACACTGTAGGCGCCGGTGACGGGTTTGCCGTAGGTATTTTATCGGCACTTATGGAGGAGCTTAGCTTGAAGCAGGCCGTCACCAGAGGTAATGCCATTGGTTCACTGGCGGTTATGGTTCAGGGCGATGTGGAGGGCTATCCTACCAGACGCCAACTGGAAGAATATCTGGAGGAAGCATAATAACAAACGGAGATTAAAAATAGGGCTGTCGCGCTAAGAAGAACTTAGGGCGGCAGTTTTTCTTATGGTTCATTATCAGATACAGCGGAATGCTATTTTGGGACATGAAACCTGTCAGACTGTGTGAAAAGTGGTTAAAATTCACATAAAACTACAAATATGTTAAAATATAGTCAAATACTGATTGAGAAGGTGAGTGTATGGGCTATATAAAAGGTGAAGAAAGAGCA